>JACCDW011032304.1_pt1 | contig 280198 bp, 354 predicted proteins | sample 7449781 | NCBI WGS metagenome assembly JACCDW01 (sample SAMN15323449, study PRJNA562643) | freshwater metagenome | isolation source: river surface water | place: USA:Blue River Watershed | collected 2017-08-18 | reverse complement strand
TTGGTGCGCCTAGCCGGAATCGAACCAGCACGGCCGAAGCCGGGAGATTTTAAGTCTCCTGTGTCTACCTATTTCACCATAGGCGCATTTGGTGGGCCCCCCGGGACTTGAACCCGGACTCAACGGATTATGAGTCCGCTGCTTTAACCAATTAAGCTAAAGGCCCTAGATAATACTTATACTACATCGTAGGGCAAGTTGCCATCTTCGATATCAGCTTCGATGCTGTCTTCTCTAATACCGTATTCAGCTTCTAGCTCATCTGGTGTCATTCTATTATACTGGATAAATCCATTACCCTGTATAATATCAATCAAAAATTCGTAATCGCCCTCGTCAACTGCACGAAGAATGAATGATACATCCTGTGCAGTAAGTCTCTCAATCACCTCAGCTTGTGTGAGGTTCTTGTAGAACTTGCTCATTTTCTTCCCTATTCAATAAATCGCTGATCTTAACAGCCAGTTGCTCTGCTTCACGCTCGTTATCACGTGCTATGATACAGACAACACGCCCGGGTGGGGTACTCTTAAAGTCTCTTACTACAACACGAAATGGGTTGTAGTCTCTACTCAAAGAGTACCCATACCGCATTAGGCTACTTCTGCTTGCGCTTGTGTACGTGTAGCAGCGGGGTCTTTACCCTTGGGTGCCTTCTCAGTAAGGTACTCTTGGATAACAGATTGTGCTGCAGCATCTGCGAACTCGGACATGCCAGCAATCTGCTTGACTGCTTCGTACTTGGTCATAGGACCATCTAGTTCACAGAGGCGAACGTCTTCATGACCGTTCTTCTCAAGTACTTTGACACGCAGTGTGTCATTGGCGAAACGAACCTTGTACTCGCCGTTCAATTTAGAAATACCAACTACAGTGTATTGTTTATCAGTTGCCATTGTAAAACTCCATGTGTGTGTTAAAAATAAAACAGTAATTAACTACTGTACTCAAAGTATAATGTCAAGCTACAGCTTTGTCAATCAATTTCTTAACTTTTTGGTTAGATTGATTACCAAATTCTTGACGAATATAGTAAGTCAACAACATACGCTGAATTTGGACAACCAAACTATCACGGTGTCCGTCCTGGATAATGAAACGGTATGGGCAACGTCCCCATGTGCCACGTTCCAAAAACTCGTAGTAGTAACTACGATGTTCGTGATTCTCTGGATCAAACATGATCAGAGGCCTGCTATGAAACTCTAGTTTACTCATTTTCTTCTTCCCATTGTGACATGTCTTCGGATATGCAGAACATATCATCTAGTTCTTCACCAATGGCTTCACGCACTGTATCACTGTTGTACTCACCGTAGTTAATACAGAAGTCGTCGCCATTGTACCATTTACCTACAAATGCCATACCAGGCTCATAATAACATGCTTCTACATCAAAGTCTAGTGCCAACAGGGCTTCGTATAGACCAATTGGAGGAGCCCATGCACTGTCAAAGAAGGCAACCATGTGAGTGTCATCTACAGTATTAACACTCTCGGCATCGCCTACATCCCACTTGGTGCCCCATTTGTTAATACAGAACTCATACCAAGTAGAATACCCAAAGTATTTTTCATTCAACTGCATCTTAAACTGATTCAACTCTTGCTCGTAGCCGTCACCTAAGCTGCCCGATACTGTATCAATTAACTGCTTCGGTACGGGTATAAACTCATCGCAGAACTTGCCCTGCTTGAACGCTTCTACAGCACGTTGAATCATAGCAGGATCTTTGTGACGCAGTTCGATATTGTTAGCACACCAGTTAGGCATGTCGCTCTCCTTTAAGTCGTTTAACGTAGGTTTCGTCGTTACAGTACGGCTCTATAGTCTCTATTATACGATCTTCTAGTTCGGAAATCAAGTCTGCTGTTAGATGTTCTAGATTCCAAACTAGCACGGGCAGAGTATCTACATCAACCCGATGAGTCACAGGATGATCGAGCACACCCGGAGCCACACGCTTCTTACCAATCCTGACCCAATGATCTGGGATAGGACCGGTGTCTTCGATTATGTACTTACGCACACCTTCCTTCCATCCTTCGGGGAAGATCCAGCGTGGCTCTACCTTCTCTACAGGTGTACTATACAGTGCAGCCAAGTCTACGTCAAGCTTTGGACGATGTGTCTTGTGTCTATTGTGTACAGTATTACTTGCAGCCTTGCCAAAGTAGAAGTTAACCTCAGGGTAGATGTAGTACAGTCCCCTGTGCATGCCTGCTTGTTTGCGATTGATTGCACCCTCTGTAGTAAGGTAAGGCTCAACCCAGTCTGTGCCCATGTCTTCGAACACAGACCGGATCAGTGCTAGATTAGTCTCCACTGTCGATGACATAACGATCGCCACAATGTTTGCAGGTGTATTCAGTAGCACAGCGTCCAACCTTTTGTCCAGAACCCTTGTAGTCATGTACGCAAGGTTCACCATCACGGTTAGGACCTACCCAACCAGTTGGCTTGCTAAACATATATTGTCCGCCACAGTTATCGCACTCCAGTGTGTCTGTGCCTGCATCATAGCCCGCTAGCACGTTCTTATAACGGCGCATGTCTTCTGGCACCGGACGACGTCCCGAACCCTTACAGACTGGGCACATAAATTTGTTTTCCATATCACGCTCCTAAGTAGTTAGTGTATGTATTATATACCCAGTCTGTCCAAAAGTCAACCGGCTAAGGCATAGTCCCGCAGAGCCATGTTGTATTTTTTGTAACCAGCACGACGAGCATTGTGATGCCATGCTACTACCACAGTACCGCCGGGTTTGACGCCCCAAAAGCGTCCAAGCTCTCCGCCGCCCTCTACCCATTGTCCGGGCTGCAGTCTGCGGATTTGATCCAGTGTGAGTTGCCAAATGTCTACAGCTTTAGTGTATCGCATTGTCTGCTCCTTTGTGTTGGTGTAGAGCTAGTATAGCACTAGCCCCACACCGTGTCAACCAATTTATGCGTAGGACTCGTCAAAGCAAAACTTTACAAATTCGCTAACAGGGCCATCAAAAATGCTCTTGTCCATGTCGCTGAGTGTAAGCCCAAACATATTGCAGCCACGGTCTTTGACGCGGACCCAAATCTGCTCGCCAACACCGCCCAGGTACACGTGGTACTCATAGTCCTGTCCACAGTCAGTAGCGTCAACGCTGTGGATATAAAACCCGCCCACGCTGTCTTTGAAGTGTGCTACAATCTGAGCAGCCAAGCAGCCCATGCCATTAGCAACACGCACCTTTTCAGCACCAATGCCGTTAATAACTTTGAAGCCGTTGAGGAAATCTGCCAACTCAGCGCCGTGGCCAGTTGGGTAGCCGTCATACTGACGATACATATTCAGTATGGGCTTGTCGTTACTGTCGTACACAAAAGTCAATGATCTTGTACCCATCGCGCTCTCCTAAGTTGTTTACTGCGTTAGTGCAGCGTATGTATTATTACACACGCTGCCCAAATTGTCAACCGTTTATGCCCACTGTGCGGTAACTTCTTCCCAGTACTGCGGGTATAGTGTTCGCACAGCAGAGATAAACTGTTTGCCTACGTCCAAGCTCACGTAATTGTTGCCCTGCATACCCTGCTCGCTGTAGCCAATATCGTTGACGTCAGCTCTGCTAAATCCTGCTAGCATTAAGTTGCCGCGCAGCTCGTCTATAAACTGCTCGTCAGTGTATATAAGCCCGTGCTTGTCAACGTCCCAAGTATCAGTGTCAAAATACACACACAGCTCCCCAAAGGTGGCTTCTTCGTCGATGTAGCCTATACGCCAGCCCTTAACTGCTACTGCTCGAGCCTGATTGGACCAATAGCCCCTACCGTTGGTGTTAATAGTGCAAATGAACTTTTGCATTGTACGCTCCTGAAAAGTTGCTGCAGTAATTACGCTGCAGTATCCATATAATACACACGACTGCAGCCATTGTCAACCATTATTCATAGTTTATATCTACAATTTCCATATCCAGAATAGACGGATGTATAAAATTGTAATCCATTTCGCTTACAATCTCTTGGTAGTTAGTAGTGGTTACCCAAAGGTCCACCGTGACTGTGATACGGGCCAAGTCTTCAGTACGCATAGTTTCGCTCCTATGTAGTGTTAGTGTAGAGCTAGTATAACACCAGCCCTACACAGAGTCAACCGATTTAATCCAGACGCGATCCTGCAAACGCTTCAAAGCCGTGATTCTTCAGTACCTGTGCAGCAGCGTTTGCACCCACTTCCAGTGTGTCTACGTTTTGGCAACCAAACTTGCTAGGGTTCCACCACTGCAGTCCGCCGCTATAGCTAGGACGAATGCCCAGTTCCTTAAGTGCTCGTCCTACCTTAGTGTTGCCCTTAATGCCGTAGATGTTAACCCAGGCAAAGCCACAGGCGTACTGATCCTGGCCTCCCAGTTGCTCTTGAAAAAACTTGTTAGCAGCACTGTATGCAGCCTGTTGTGCTTGTGCTACAATCTCTGCTACCTGCTCCTTAGTAAGATCTTTGACCATGTCGCTCTCCTTAAGTGTCACTGCAACGCTGCAGTATCGTTATATTACTACCAAACGATACTGCAGTCAACCGTTTTTTACATGCTCCAGTATGATTCACTACTGGGCGAACAAAAGTAGGGTGTATCGTAACGCTCTTGAAACTCCTGCCCATTCATCATGTTCCGGCGTGTTACGTAAGTCTCGTGGATCTCGAACCTGTAGCCTTCGCGAGCAGGGTAAGTGGTCTGCAGCAAGTGCGTAAGAGTCTGACGATCCGAAATGGCATAGTCCTTCTTGAAGGCCAGTCGCTCACCCGTTTTACAACGACCGTCTTCTTTGTAGATCTCTACTGATAACATAGTCTGCTCCTAGTAGTCACTGCAACAGTGCAGTGTCATAACTATAACACCACACCGCCGCACTGTCAACCAATATTAATAGTCCTCATACTCCATGAACTCTGAAGCTGAACCATAGTCCTCGTCCATGCCATAGCCTGCGGACGCCATGGCACTATCAAAGTCCCCGTCCATGCTGTCGTCGTAGTCCCGCTCTACATAGCCCTCGATTGCGTCCAGTACTTGGTCCACAGTCAAGCCCAAGATAACTGCAATCTCGTCAGCTTCAACACCATCAAAAGCCAAGTCCATGATATCTTGTTTGGTAGTCATAGCACACTCCATAAAGGTTAAAAAAGACACTGAGCAAGTGCTGCACAGTGTCTTAAGTATACCACCAATTTGGGCTGTTGTCAAGTGCCCATGCTGCGACTGATTATGTCTAGATGCTGCTCTATTCTAGCGTTCAAGGCCATCTTCTGTTCGTCAGTCATGTCTAGGGCCATACGATTGATAGTTGAATGGCACCATGATACATGCTTGTCAGTGCCACCACCTAGATTGATCTGACGCTCTATCTCCCATATTCGAATTAGATTTGGAATGATGTCTGCGGTGTTGGTTGTAGTCATTATGTCTCCTTATTGTGGTGAACAATCTACACCAGACTGCTCGAGGAATTGTTTGAACTCTTCGGGAGTCATATGTGAATTGGGATTATATGCATAGAAAGCGGGTGTCATTATGAACTCTTCACCATCTCGAATACAGTGATGACTGAACACTGGCGGATCCTCATTCTCAAGTACTGTGGCGTACTGATGGCGATCACCGCGCTCAAAATGTACGACAGGTCTGTTACTCATACTAAAACTCCTAAAGTAGTATTTAATCGAATTGACAACCTAGGCCAAATATTGTATAATGTGCTTACTGAGAGAGCGAACAATGACAATAACTCCCAGGCGCATAGGTTCGAACGGCTATTCCGGGGATGGACGTCAACTGTGCCCCACGGATTCGTAACAGTACATGTATATGCGTGTGACTATGGGCTCATATGTGCATATACACTAAGGCTAGCAGCGGGGTCTATTACAGTAAGGGCTGTTGTATGAACTGCTGTGCGGAGTCTTGACAAAAGAATATATCATAGTCACAACGATCTTCGTTGTACTTGAATATATGTATAGTACGAGTTTCTCTACAGATACTAACATGCACACAATAGTTATAGTTGCTGACTTCTACATGTGCTAGCATCTGTATACTGATGCCACGGATCATACTGTATTTACATGATGCAGTGTAAATCTATGTGTACACACAAAGGCTAGCAGCGGGGCCTACTGTAGGTACACGGTCTGGTATTCTAACTATAGCAGAATCATAGCACGGTGTCAAGAACTTTTTAAGAAAAGTGTTGTTTTGTGTTGAATAGTGTAGAAAAGTGTAGGGTTTTCTAGGTTCCGGCTCAGAATGCTGGGACCAAGATGCAGTATAGTGCATCCTAGAATTTTACGGTCGAGGGGCAGAGAGGTGTAGTTTAAATGAATACTCAACAGTCTAATTCAATACTAATCTGTCAACTAAAATCCATCCCTACACTATACATAGCAGCGGGGCCTATACTCCAACCTATAGATAAATATTTCTAGGAGAGCTAGCATGAGAGCACATGAGTTTAAGGTAGTAGAAGGTGAACGAGGTCGCAGCATAGGCGCAGCCATAGGTGGAGTATTGGGCAGTCGCGGTGCTGAAATTGGTGGTAACATTGGCGATCGTGTTGGCGATTTCTTTGGTGGTCCAGACCCAAAGAAACCTAAGACCAACACACCCGATCGACCTAACACAGCTCGTACAGGCGCAGACAGTGCCAATCCCGGCACTGCAGCTGATGGTAATCCCATAGTCAGTGGTGGCGCAGGCCTTAGTTCAGGACAGTATGATCCAGATACACTGCAAAAAACTAGAGATAACAAGCACTATAGACCTGCTCGCAATGCTGCAGATGGTTCACCACAGCCAGATGCTGATGGACTAGTGCGTAACAGTTACAATCGTCAAGTAGTCAGTCCACAGTTATTAAGCATAGAACCAGATACCCAGTGGGCAGCTACAGATTGGGGTAAACTGTTTGTTAACTATGATAATTCGCCTATAGTTTATAAAGACGAAGGCACGTGGCCCAAAGATCCTCGCCATCCCTACTATCATATGGTCAAGACCGACGATAACCGAAGATATGATCCTTATCGCACTATGATGGGCCTAGTGATTAACCGAGACAGCTTTGGACACAGCAAGGTAGACTATCGTTCTAGTTCACAGATTCCTGTACAGTGGTCAGCTCCTGAAGGCTATGATGCTAGTAATCGTGCTCAGCAGGTTTGGAGTACACTGCCGCCCGCACAGGAACGTCAGGCCAAACTCATGGCGGGCTATAGTAATGGATCAGGTACCATCATGATCAGTTGGGCACCTTTGCAGTATATGAGTCCAGACGAATTAAACACGATCCTACAATCTCAAGAACGTGATGTCAGTGATAACATGATTCGACAGCTAGCACCTGCCTATGGCCGTGTACAGCAGCTAAGAACATTGGAATTTCGCAGTCCTGTGGGTTCATGGGTAGGACAGACCTTTCGCGCTGGCAATCAGCGCATTGCCTACGCTATTAACGTAGTGGGCAGTCGCAGTCCCAAAGGACCACATGCTGATCAAATCATGGTATGGTACAAGGGCACTGAACAAGACTATGCACGATCAGGCAGCTCAGCCATGCGGGGCTTGATTCAACAGATCACTTATCAGCAGGGACTGAAGCCATTAACAGCTCAGCAGGTGCAATCAGAAGCAGTGCATCGCATTGCCAGTCTAGCTGGTTTATAGTTCACTGTCTAGGTCTTCTGCCCAGGTCCATAGCCATATAAACACGGGCAAGCATACTAACCAAGCACCTATTTCATTGGTTCTCATGCTCAGTATACCTATAGCTAGGAAGTACAGTATAACGGCGTATCTAGTCATTGTGTCGTTTCTCAGGGTTAGTCAATAGGGCTAGATCTTCTTTTAGATCCTCCTGCCAGTATTTACGATGTCTTTTAACATAGTTCTGGAACTTAGTCAATGTCGTTGGTCCTATGCGACGTCTAGCAAATCGATCATATTCACAGGCAGTGGTATAGCAGCCTGTGGTTATCAGTATATGACGTCCATCGTCTGTGTATACTGTATAACGATCTTCTAGGTTTTCCCATGTACGTTTAATCATAGTTCCGGATCTATGGGCACTGTCAGCCACAGTATGAGATATACCAGTGCTAGTACGTTGGTCGTCTGCTCCAACATCTTTTTATTGGTCGCTGGCGCTTCCGCTTCGCGGCTGTAGACTCTGCTGATACAGTCTTATGATCTGGGTTTTCAATTTTGTGGGTGCTGCTCCGGCCACGGCTTCTGCTGCCTTATCAGCTGGTACGCCTAGGCGTTGCCATAGTGAGGGATCAGCTTGGACTGTTTCTATATAGCGTTGGAACAGTCTAAATAATTTGCCAGGAGTTCTACGCACATGATTGGGCAAGTCTGTGCTGGTGTCTGGTTGTAGGTATCGGGGATCTGACAGGGCAGTCTTAGTGACCCACTGTACTAGATCCGCTGTGTCGGGTGTTAACAGATACTGGCCCACAGTGTCGTGATAGGTTGCACCTCGTTTATTGGCTACACGTTGGATGGGTCTGATTACTCTGGGGTTTAATATTACACCCTGTGTGGGTTCGCCTTCGTGTATGACTGCTTGGCCCAGATCCACTACTACATCATAGCCCAGCTGTCTCAGTATTTGATTCCATCTAGCCACGTGTTTAGGTCTAGACGCCGTGGTCTTCTTGCTGATAGGTCCCCAATCGTAGACCTGTTCGTAACAGACTCGCATGGTCACAAACCATAACCAACCTGCAGGTGTGTCTATACGCGGCTGCATTTCACTTTCGTCAGGATCCATGGCCTGTTCAGCCCAGTATTTCGCTTCGCTGTCTGGATACAACTGCTGTAATCGTTCTACGTCCTGTTGGAAATCCTGCTCAGTATACTCGGTGGTAGTCAACACACGGCCCCCGTATTCAAATACTGATGCATAGGCTGCACGTCGTTGAAATGGCACATGCCCGCCCAGACTGAGATAGTATTCAGCTGGATAGAAGTACACACCTATGGGCGTGTCATATCGGCTCTGAGGATTCACTCCCAACTTGTCTAGCTCAGTCATGCTGATGCCCACACGTTCCAGGTTTCTACCCTTGAGCAACTCTGCGACTGTGGCGATGCCTCTGTCACGCTGACGATTCTGTTCTGGGTTGCGACGTAGTTCTGATATAAATTGATTGGCTCTCATAATACATATTTATTGGTTAAGGTTGACACGGGCCGTCTATGTGTGTATACTGGCAGCTAGTGGCCTAGTCGCTCCTTGGGTAGCAATGGCAGTGCTGCTAATTTACTAACACACACAGAGGATTTGCATGTTACAACGTTTTTATTATTGGATACTATTGGCCTACGTGTTTGCCTGTAGTTATGTTTTTGGCTATTACATGGCTAGAGGTATTATATGATTTGGATTGTCGTACTTGTTGCTGTCTTGTTCGTTGTGGGCATCCTAGCTCACGATTCGGACAATCATCATAGTTAACGTCATGAATCCTTTACTGGCTCAATTTGAACGCGAATCACACATTGATGTCTATGCCCTGGGCCGAGACAGACAGCGTTGGGAACACTGTTTAACAGAGTTTGCTGAACAGATTGTTAGAGAATGTGCTAGGGTTGCTGGTAATCCTGCGCCTGGCTGCTATTCCAGTTTTGGCAGCACTATACTAGAACATTTTGGAGTTGAAGAATCAAAAGGTTGGGTGTGTTCTAAATGCGGCACTGATAGAACCAAACAGGAATGTCCAAAAGGTTATACAGCGGCGTTGACAGGTGAGTGTCTTATGATTGGAGTTGCACAATGAACGAAAAAGCGGAAGCAATGTGGGCTGATCCTAGATTCCAACTGTTGGCAGACCTTGATAGATTATTTGATAGTAACAAGATATGGGGTGGTATGGAATGGGTATATCATCCTATTCATCCTGCCAAGTATCGTCCCGTGGCAGAACGGATTCGCTCAGAATTGCGTAACCTTTATACTGAATATGGAGTCAAGGAATGAATGAACGAATTAGAGAAGTTTGGATCAAAGCGGCTAGAGAAGATTCTGACCCGGATAATTGGGATACACAAGAACAGTTTATTGAACGGTTCGCCGAGTTGATTGTGCGGGAATGTGTTATTCAATGTGAACGAGAATGGATTAGACACGGTGCGGATTCTGCTCACAATCAAGCAATTCACGGTTGTATAAACAGTATCAAACAACATTTCGGAGTTGAAGAATGAACGAACGAATTAAGCAACTTGCTGAACAGGCTGGAATCAAATTACCCGACAGTTCAGCATATAATGGTCACGTCTATAAAAATAGCATTGAACGGTTCGCTCAGTTGCTAGAAAAAGACATTGAAGCTCGACATTTCAGTGCAGGTTATACCGCCGGGCAATCAGATGGAATTACTGAAACTGTAAAGCAATGTTTGTTTTTATGCGATCAAGTTGATCTTGCTGGTGCTGATGATTGCATTGATAACATCAAACAACATTTCGGAGTTGAAGAATGACTTGGCTGCAGGACATAGGCTTATTTTTTCTAGCTCCTGTTATTGTGATTTTATGCGTAGTTTTAACTCACAAAGGCACTGAACCCCGTGGCTATAAAATTGTAAGAGAAACTAACAGGTTAGGTGAAGTGCGCTACGAAGTATGGTTTGAGTATCCAGCCATGTTTTGGAATAAGTACTCTTGGTGTCTCAAAGAAGTGTTTGACACTGAACAGCTGGCCATAGAATATGTAGCTAGACAACAAGAGAAAAAGAGAGAAATAATTAAAACAGGTACATTCTAGTGAATGAACAAATCACAGACGAAGATCAGGTAATCGATCGTATCCGACAAGACTATGTTAGACACCAGCTTGGATTTAGCATGGGCTTGGAACAACTGCTTAGGTCTGTGTATCGTGCAGGGTATAAACAGCGCGAGATAGAATTAATGCGTCAGCGTCTAACGGCCTTGCAAACGGAAGTTGAAGAACTTAAAAGTAAACAAGAATAGGAGAAAGTATGTTATTTGTTACGTGGTTGCACATGAGAGAGTCTAAATGATAGATATTTTTATTCCTGTGCTGTGGATCTGTATTAATTCAAATTGTGAATTCATGTCACCTAGCACTCACTATACTTCAGAATCTAAATGCATTACGGAATTAGATAGGCAAAAGAAACATATGACTAAATTAGTCAAAAAAGTTGGTAAAGGTGAAATTACAGAGATGGAAGGCACCTGTGTTACCACCCAAATAGAAACACTCAAGGGCAAAGTGTGAACCAACGACTTAAAAAAATAATGCTAGAGTCTGGTACGCACAAATACATCAGTGCAGACTGTCAGCATCGCATTGAACAAATTGCAGATTTGATAGTACAAGAATGTATTGATGTTATAAATGAAGCAGTAGATCATCGTGAACCTGCTAGTACCTACGCAGACAAAATTAGACAGCATTTTGAACTAAAATAATCATAGGCTATAAATATCTGAAAGGATATTAATATGCCATTACTTGGAGCATTAGGCTCTGTTAATTTAAGATCGCTATCTACAGGTTCTAGCACAGATCCACTTTTCAATAACACTGTAGCATTAATAGGCACAACAGATTTTAATTACTTTAATTGGACTAATCTGATTGACAACAAGGTTGAAAATCAGACAGCTAATGACCTTGTTGCTGCCGACGCAGTTTTCAGCCAATTTAGCCCTTATGGGTATGGGTGGAGCGTTCAAATAGATGGTAGTTCAACACTTGGGGCACCTGCAGGATTAACTACAGCTTTTGCCGGATGGGGAGGAAGAACACGTTCTTGGGACTGTTGGATATTTAGGAGTAATACATCGTCCTATGTGTTGATAAAAGCCTATCAAGCAGTAGTGGCTAACGGCCGTTGGTATATCTCAATTAATGGTTCTAATAAATTAGAATTTGGGTGGACCACAAGCACTGGTACTCAAACCGCAGTTGCAACTACTGCTTCAGTTCCTTCTGGGTGGACGTTTCTATCTGTAGGTGTAGACAGCACCGTCAACACAAATACTACAGTTTATTTAGGTATAAATGGAACGGTAGAAACTTTTACAGGAAATAATCTAAGCACTCAAAATACATCATACACTTGGGATGCAATTTTTTCTACATCTCAATTTCTGCCTCCAGCATTCAATGGTTATTTTACAGGTCTTAGAATTAGTAATAATATTAGATTTGCAGGTAATTTTTCTGTACCTACAGCACCTCATGTGGGCGATGCCAATACACTATTTTTATTTGGACAGACAAAAAACTGGCGTGAAGAAAGCCCTAATAATTATGTTGTAACAAGAATTGGTTCACCAAATGTACAACCATTCAGCCCATTCGGATTATCAGGTGAATACACTGGTACTTTGACTGGTGATAGTATATTTTTTCCAAATACAGGATATGCTACAGTAACTCCTTCCACAAATCTGGCCACGTGGCCAGGTAATATTACTCAAACAAATTTTACCATAGAGGCCTGGATTTATAGACGTTCGGTAGGTACAATCGACAGCATCATGACTTGGATGCCTGCCAGTTCTACTACACAAGGGTGGTATTTAAGAATTGAAACAACCAATGTAGTAAGATTTCAATATGTCGGCGGTAGTAGTCTCATAGGATCTGCAACCGTACAACCTTTTTGCTGGAATCACATTGCAGTTACAAGATCAGGAACGACTGCTAGAATTTATATAAATGGCGAAATAGATGTTACTAGTAATACATTTGCAAATGGTACTACACCGTCTAGCGTAATTGGGACAGAACTTAAAATAGGAGCAGATAGTACCAATGCAAATCCATTGGCAGGGTATTTAACTGGTTTACGAATTTGCGCAGATCAATCATTAACCTCAGGCGCCTTCACAATTCCAACTAAACCTGTTACTGCTACTACCGTAGGATGGACTGGAGCCAATGTATCTGCAAGTATAGATTCCAGTAAAGTTGCACTGGTTACACACTTCACTATTTCAGCTGTAAAGGATTTTACAGGACGTCATACATTATCCACTTCGGGAAGATTACCTAGTGCAACAGTTAGAGTTATCGATACTGCACCTGCACTGCCTTGGGGTAGTACACGTAGTATAGAATTTACTCCTGCGGGTGAGTATTTTGGTTTACAAGGTCTAAACGGATCTAGTTTTAATTTTGGTACAGCACCTTTTACAATTGAAATGTGGGTATACGTTACAAGTTTAACATCTAACAGAACCTTAATGGATACATGCACCGCAGCAGATTCCACTGGTGCGGGAAGAATTCTTTTAAGAATTAACACTAACGGTAGTATAGGTGTTTACAGAACGACAGGAAATCTTATTATAGGAACTGCAGCAAGTACAGTTTCGATCAATTCGTGGACGCACATTGCAGTTAGTAGGACATCTGACAGCACGATGATTATTCACAGAAATGGGAATCAGGTAGGAGCAGTCGGGCCTGGCTTAACCGATAATTTTAGTGATAAAGTTGAAGGCAGGCCTCTGTTTGGTGTTAATGCATTTAACGCTACAAGTGATCCATTCATCGGTTATATGGCAGAGATCAGAATTACTGTTGGTCAGGCTAGGTATCCAACATCTACTTTCCAAATACCTAATCAACCTTTCCCTAGAAAACGCTTCTAAATTAGTTGACATAATTCAAATAACAACCTATAATGTATACATAGGAGATCTATCTATGCATGAAAATATAAAACGATTAGCAGAAGAAGCAGGCTTTGTCGTGTGGGACGATGAAGCTCATAATCCTGGTGAAGTAGTAGATTGGGCTTGCAGTTATGATAAAGAACTTGCTAAAATTGTAGAGCTAACTGCAAGAGAGTGTGCTGAACTGTTTAAACTGACTTATACAGATGAACAATATGCACGTAGGATAGATAAAACTATTCTCAAACACTTTGGACTCTACCCAGAATGAATAACAACTTCGAAGAACTGATGTACAATGCAGGACTGACTGCACAAGGCTGCATGGACAGTATGGATCAGTATGACATAGAGGCAATAGAACGATTTGGTAGACTAATTGCCAAACGCTGTATTGATATTTGCGAACAGGGCACACCTACACAGATGACATCAAGTGGTGCCGCTACACTAATTAAATTACATTTTGGATTAATCAATGAAAACATTTGACACCTTTGAGCAAGTAGATAATATGCAGGATTGCATTAAACGTCCTGTGATTGTACAGGCAAAACAGATTAGCGAAGATTTTCGTGTAAACACCTTGGAAGGTAATTACAAACAAGGTAAGGCCGGGGATTATCTCATGCGAGGAATCGACGGTGAACTTTATATCTGTGATCGAAGCATCTTCGAAAGAACTTACGACTGGGCCTAAATGCGCTACTGGACTATTTGTTATCCTGCACCTCATCCTACACTAGATTTCGATATAGATGTCTGGGAAACTCTTTCTGATCAGGATATAATAGACACATATTGGGACTACTGGTCAGGTAAGATGCTTGAAAAAGGTCCTAATGATTCTTGCACGTTTGAGAACTGTATTATTGACTGGTGTATTGTTCATTGGGCATCTCGTAATCACTGGCGTGAAATGAAGGAGTGCTATGAGTAACAGATTTTATACTAACGATACAAACTTAATTGGCCAGCTAGCTGACCAAGCACATGAATATGCATATTCGGTATACACTCAACGTTTAGTAAATGAGCGAGCTGATCAAGTTTACTTTTATGATATCTTTAATCAAAAGTTCGCTGAGTTGATTGTTCAGCAATGTATTGACAAGATTGAAACATATCGGATTCCTGTTGGCAATAGTGCCTCAGGTGAACTGGCCTGCGAATGGACCTATAGTGCGTTGAAAGAGATTAGAGACGATATTAAAGAACATTTTGGAGTAGAGGAATGAATGATCCTTTTAAAAAAATCGCAGATGAGACACATTTTAACATTTATCATAGTGATCTGTGGCGCGGTACTGCTCGTAGGTTCTCTGAAGCTATTGTAGAACAGTGCGCATCTATGTGCATGAGCCAAGCTGACAGAAAGAACATTAGAACAGCTTTTGGACTACCAGTTGAGTCAAATATTAAATACCATGGCCCAGAAGCCAGCGGTAGTGTAGAATCACAATATCAAAGGAAATATAACTTGCCGGAGAATTAATATGAAAACAATTGATCATGCCTATGACATAATCGAAAGACTGAATGAAGATGCCCATGACGAAGCCTTTTCTAGTTGGATCGCCGCAGATGAATTAATGGAATCTGACGATGAAGATGATTGGGAAACTGCAGCAGAAATGCGCGAAGATGCTAGCATAGAACAAGCTACATACTTCAGAGAAAACTATCATGCAGCCAGCACTGATGATCGAGAAGTCATTGAATATTGGTTAGAAGAAGATGAAGAGTTCCGCGAGCAGTTTAGAGATTGGTACGGACATGATCAGTTTGATGAAGACTTCTGATGCTCATTTCTAGAATTCCAAGTACATTACTGCATGAAGTAGCGCAATATGCACAAAGATGGGCAGCAGTACAGCAGTATCATGCTGAACGTAATAGAGAACAAAACTTCGAAGAGCTAAGTAAGTTATTAGCACTGCAAGAATCTAACAGACTGTTAAGAAACTATAACTACGCAAAAGATACAGAAGAAATAAGACAGTACGTTATAGGAGAAAATCTAAAAGAACAGAGACTTTTAAACAGTTATAAGGTTAGAGGAATATTTGTTGATAGATACATATAATGAAACCATCTTATTATTATTTTGATGATACTATATTCGAAAAAGAACAAGCGAGACTTTTTCACAATGCAAGATATCTCGGACATGAGCTAGCAGTTAATAACTATCTTACTCTTGAACAAGACAACCATGCAAGAACTTTGATACGCACTGATCAAGGCGTAGAATGTGTAAGCAATGTTTGCAGGCATAGGCAAGCAGTTATGCTCAAAGGATCTGGCAAAACTAACAATATAGTCTGTCCATTGCATGGATGGACTTATGATCTAAATGGACAACTTGTGGGAGCACCGCATTTTGATCCTTGTCCTGAACGCCATCTAAGAAAAAGTCTAACACAAACTTGGAATGGTCTAGTATTTGATAACGGTTATATCGATTTACAAAAAGAACTGGGTGATATGCGTCTAGCAAAATACTTCGATTTTACAGGCTATGCATTTCATTCTCGTAAGATACACAACTGCAACTATAATTGGAAAACGTTTATAGAAGTATACTTAGATGATTATCATGTTAAACCTTTTCATCCTGGGCTAGGTAGTTTTGTAGATTGTGATAAACTAGATTGGCAATTTGGCAATTTCTATAGTGTGCAGTCTGTAGGTGTTTACAACGATCTAAGAACATCTGGATCAACAGTCTATGCACGATGGCATAAAATGCTATTAGACTATACAAGTGGAAAGGTTCCTGAATTTGGTGCTATCTGGTTAACACTATATCCTAATGTAATGGTGGAGTGGTATCCACATGTTTTGGTCGTATCTACATTATGGCCAGAAGGACCTCAAAGCACAAAAAACATTGTTGAATTTTATTATCCAGAAGAGATAGTACACTTCGAACCAGAGTTTATCGAAGCTCACCAAGCTGCATATATGGAAACCTGTGATGAAGATGATGAGATAGCTGAGCGTATGGATCAAGGAAGATATTATAATTATAAAACTAACATGGATGATTATGGCCCTGTGCATGATCCAATGGAGAAAGGCCTGACATATTTTTACAAGTACTATGACAATCTCATTCCTGTAAATCCTTTTTGGGAAGTAAAATAACTGTAAATGAAAATCTTTGAAATCGTAGACATGTTTCCCGGTCAGTTGATGGAAATCGTCTACGATCTAAGACGAGATGGATGTACACAAGGAACTGATTTTGACTTTCAATACATACCTCCTACATTCGATTATGTAGAAAGTAAAGGAACACCACGCCTAGCAATTTTTACATTTTACACTGATAAATGGTCGACGTGGTTTGCATTAAAGTACATGACAAATTATGACAGAACATAAACAAATACTAGGTTATGCAAGACTTCCAGACGACTCTTGGGAACCTATTGAACCTTGTAAGAATGGATATATCTATACTCAGGCATTCATTAGTTGTGTAAAATGTAATCGTTTTATAAGAGATATGGGCGGGCCACTGAGCGATAGTCTTTGTGTAGACTGTTTCAAGACTATTAGTCCTGGATATAAGCCATAATAATTAAATAAACTGCTACGATCACAGCCAACGCTGCGAACTGTATTATACCCATCGGATTCATTATTTTTTCAAAGAATTCATTTCTTCTACAAAAGCACGTTCTCCAATACCTTCCTCTTTAACTTCACCTGTATGATCATTGGCACGAAGGAAAGGAATTGTATTCTGTCTTTGTTGAAAGGTCTGTGCATGTAAGGATGCATTGCTAGGATTATAAGGTACTTTTTTAAAGTTGTCTAGTAATACCTGTTGAGTTTTATGTTGTGTGCTAGGGGAAACCGTCCACACTGTGTGCTCTTTGTTCTGATGAGACATTGTTATCTCCTGATAAATTATTTATCTCCAAATTTTTGTAACGATGTCCACGAAAGTTACCTTCTTCTTTGCCTTTCTTTTTGTGGCATAGAACACATAATTCTTGAATATTTTCTAGTCTATTATCGGTGTGATCTCCGTTGATGTGATCTATCTCCGTAATCCACGTATCATCTGGTGAAATAAACTTCCAGTTAGTCATGCATGGCCATCCTAGTTTGCCATCTTCGTTATTGCACCTTCCTGTTTTAAAAGGAGTCACACCTTCGCGATGAGCGTGTCTTCCATAACTGGCTCCTTGGCAGTGACTGCAGTGGGGACGCCATCTTTTAGTTCCATCTATCCTTGTACCGCTATAAGTTACTGCTTCGTTACAGCCGTGATTGGCGCACTTTCGCTTAGGATCTATTTGCATATTATGTTTATCTCTTAACACTTTACTATTAGACCCGTCTTGAGTTAAATACACTATTATTGGAACAAAATATGAAAGTTTTGGATATTATCTTAGAATTTACAGCTCCTAAAGGTATAAAAGTTATTCCTTTAAAACAGTTTTTAGCTAAAAGTGCAGAACAAGGAGTAGGAGAAGCACTAAAATTAGATGCGCCTCACACAAAAATAAGCGACCCAGACGCAGCCGACTATTTTAAGCGTGTTAAAGCCGATCAGATGTATCGTGCTACAAAAGATAAGAAAAAACCTGAAAGAGCTGCAGCCGCGCAGAAAGAATTGGATGCTTGGACAGATCGTCCAGCAAAAAGAACACAAAAAGAACTTAAGAGGGATTATTATACTAAACCGCAAGTTCACGGTTCTAGTATTAAATTTATTGCAGGCGGTAATGAAATAGATACAGAAAGTGTTAAAAAGATTATTACTGCAAGGCCTACCAAGTTTTTAAAACAAAACGCTAAAATGGAGCATACAGGTAATGTTGTAGAAGTTTATTACAACGTGGGCTTGCCTGCTCTTAAAGGACTGGCAGTGGACGAAGAGACTGGAGAGTTTGTTTTTGTAGATACCTGTCCAGGAGCAGGAGAATGTCAGTCTGTATGTTACGCCAAGAAAGGTAGATATGTTATGTTTAAACCTAGTTGGCAAAATCAAAGCAGGATATTGAATTATCTATTAAATGATCCAGAAGGTTTTAGTGCCGCACTTTCACAAGAGATCGCTGCAAAAGAATCTAAGAACGATAAAAAAGGATATAAAACAAATATTCGTTGGCATGATGCTGGAGACTTTTTTAGTCCAGCTTATATAGATTTAGCAGCAGGCATTGCTAGACGTTTTCCTAACATTAAGTTTTATGCCTATACTAAGATGGGCCAGGCAATGACAACTGGTATGCCACCAAACTTTATTTGGAACTGGAGTGAAGGTGCTAAAAGTCAAGAACGAAAGGTAATTAGAATACATCAAGAGAAGAATCCTACTTGGCAGAAAAAGCATAGTGTGATTGTTCCTAAAGACAAATTTAGTCATTTGACTGCATATAAAAAAGATTCTAGTAATCCAGACAGTGAAGGTAAACTTGACTGGCATACTCCTGAAGCATGGGAAAAGTTTAAATCGTGGCTTGCCTCTGAATATAAAATTAAACCAGAAACTATAATTAGTTACGATCAATTAACTAAATTACCTCCTACAGATAAACCACAATATAATGTAGTTATTAAACCAGGCGAAGGCGACATCAGTGCAAATAGACACGATGTAATCGGAACTTATCTATTACAACATTAAGATGAAAATATTAGATATTATTTTAGATGAAGCTTATGGTGTTGTACCAGGAGATCCTATTGGAGATGCAATTAAGCAAGCTCAACAAAAGAAAGCACAGCCTAAATTACAATCTAAACCTAGTACAGTACAACCTCAACCAGTTACAGGATCTCCTTTAGAAAACACATTAAGAAGTTTAGCAATTAAGGCAGGCATATTAGGTCAAGAGCTTGCACAATTCTTAGCACAGTGTGCGCACGAAACTGCAAACTTCTCCACACTTACAGAATTTGGAGATTCTAAAACATTTTCAAGATACGATCCAAAATTCAATCCAAGTAAAGCAAAAGAATTAGGAAATGTAATGCCAGGAGATGGAGAAAGATTTAAAGGCAGAGGGTTTATTCAAATAACTGGTAGATACAACTATACTCAGGCAGGCGAAGCTTTAGGGTTGCCTTTAGATAAAAATCCTCAATTATTAGAAAATCCTAATGTTGCAGCACAAGCTAGTATTTGGTTTTGGAAAAATAAAGTTAAACCTAAGGTTTCTAATTTTACTGATACCAAAGCTGTTACAAGTGTGATTAATCCAGCATTGAGAGGACTGCAACAAAGACATCGCGCCTTCCAAGATTATATCAAAACTACACTAACACCTAAGCAATCTGTAAGAGAAGAAAACATAAAATTAGTTGCCAAACATTATTTTCCTGTTGACGATGAAGAAATAATTATTCAGTATAGGATGAAAAAGGATTCGCGAGGATACTATCTTCCAGAGTTTAATACAAGTGGAAGAATGTTTAATTTAAACTATTCGTCCTTAATAAGATTATACGGACATCCTCACACTATAAAGATTAAAAATGTAGACGAGGGTAAGAAGAAGAAAAGAAAAAAACAAAAGTATGCCGCCTACGGTCCAGGTCCATTTGGCTTATATGGTGTCGATGCGGGATATAGTGGAGATGGTGGTGTTGAAGAAAATTTTACAGACGGTAGCAAATTTGTAGAACCAAATTTTAATAATGAATGGGAAGAAGCAGAACGCTATCCAGAGTTTGTAAAGTTAGGTAAAGATGCTTGGATCGAACTTGCTCGGAAAGGCAAGGCAATAACTATCAACAGTGCTCAAGATATCAGCAACACAGATGCTGCTGATCCGGATAGTTTTAAATCATTGGTTCCAGCAAAACAAAAACGTGCCCTAGCACAACTTGAAAAAGGCACAGTTGAGATGCCTATTGTTGCTGTTTATAGTGATGGTCATAAAGAACTTATCGGTGGTAATACAAGACTTACTGCTATGATGGCAAGGGACGGTAAAGCAACTGTTTGGGCATTTCGAGTTCCAGACGAAGTCACTGCAATAGCAGAAAACTTTGCCGACGGCAAAGTAAAAGGCAAGAGCCGCCCGGGACGAGTAAAACGTGCTGGCGCAAGTTGCAACGGATCTGTTACAGACTTACGTCAACGTGCAAAGAACGCATCAGGCGAACGAGCAAAAATGTATCACTGGTGTGCAAATATGAAGTCTGGGAAAAAGAAATGAGAGCTAACGAATTTTTAAATGAACAAAGTGGATTGACCTTCAGAGGCTTTCCTTGCACCAAGGACTGCAGTGGACATATGGCTGGATATCAATGGGCCAAAATGAATAATATTCAGGATGCATCTCAATGTCCAATTAGTCCTAGTAATAGTTTTTATGAAGGTTGTGTATCCTATGCGGAAGGTCGTGTGAAGAACACAGTTCGTCGTGCCAAAGGTTTTGTGCAAGGTTTGGTTAAATGAAAGTCTTAGATATTATTACAGAAGCTTTTGAATATAACAAATATCTTCCTAAGATACGAAAAGTAGTCAAAGATGCATTTCAATCTGCGTCTAAAGAAGATTATGGGATTAAGGCACAAATTAACTTCTTCTTGAATGAAATTAGAAACGAGTTAGATGAACAAGTCATGGATGATATTCTTAAAAGATATCCTATGACAATAGCAGGAAGAATTCCAATAAGAACATTAAGTGCAAGTTTTAAGCCAGAATATTTTAAGCAAGAAGAAATTCCTTTTTACGCCACACATATTAAAAAACAGGCTGACTGGATTCGAACTAATGTTTTTTTTGTAAGGGAAGCTGATTTTCATATGCAAGCAGATGCAAAACATGCGCTAATTAATATGGAGGTAGATGCAACTGCTTTGGCAAAATATCTATTTCAGCAACAAGATCCAAAAATTATTACAGCATCTCTAGATGCATTTACAAACAATCTAATCGGTAAATTGTTTCATGAAGTCAAACATCATGTGCAAAGAACTAAGACAGCTCATATGGGTATCTTAGATGTTAACAAGTTTTATACAGGCAATCCTGAAGATCCAAATAATGCGAGAAAACAATATAAGACTAAAGCGGGGTATTGGTTAAATGCAGATGAAATCGACGCTTGGGCTACAACTATTGCTTCGGAAATTCATAACATTTATAAAGATGATATGACTAAAGCAGGACAGTATCTTAATGCTGTTGCACAAGGAAAGCAAATACCAGATCCTGCCGGGTTTCCTGCAAGTACAGCACTAAATCATTATAGAAATGTATTGTTTAATAAACGAACAAAAACTAACACAGATAAAAATGTAATCTGGCGTAGAATATTGAAAAAAGTTTACAAGGAATTAGGCCAATTTCAAAACCCTGCCTGATTATATCGTACAGGCATTTCACAGTAGTATTTGTCTTCAACTAGATGTTTAATATTACAGTCCCCTTGTGCTGCCACACTTACTCCGCGATCAGTTATTGTTTTACCTGTGACAATTCCAGTGGTTGCACTTACCATCGTGTACGCTGCACATCCCGACTGAAGGAAGGCTGCACTACAGAAAAACGTGACATAAACGCATCGTGTAAACATGAGTATTCTTTTCCGGAATCAGTATTTTGATATTTGACCCAAGGCTCACCTTCATCTACCCAAAAGTCAATAACTTCAAATACTCTTCCTTCTGCGGTAAAATAGATATCACCAACATTAACTAAATTCATTTGCTACTCCTACATATAAATTATATATTCGAAGCAGCAAAAAGTCAAACTGCGTATATTCTAAATAAGCCAATAAGATCTATTGTGACTAGAAGCATATAGTTAGCCAACATACCAAAACTTCTGCGACTATAAGCAGCCCAGGCATACATTGAACAACCAGTGATCCATATTGGATACAAAATTGCCAAAGGGGGATTAGGCACAGTAAGTGCCATTGCAATACTACAACCAATTGATAGGCTCCATGCTATCAATTCGATTATAAATCGAAATGGATACGATCTATAATCTTCTCTTATCCATTTATAGATATCTGTGAATGTGTTTGTTATTTGTTCCATGCAGTACTTATCATAAAAAAAGCACCCGAAGGTGCTTTTGACAACGTAGTCGTTAATTATACAAGACCACGAGCGATTGCTATGTAACCTGCAGCTATTACTTCACGTGGTGGACGACCTAGTGCGTAATGTGTAACACGAACTTCATCGCTGTCATATGGAGTAACAGCTTTAACTGCATAGCCTGCCTGACGTAGACGAGTAGCTTCTGCGCGAATGTTCTTAATATTAAAACGCTTACGTGCCTGTGCTGCTGTCAATTTTTCTCCATTGCTCAAAGCTGTAAAAAGCTTTTGAGTCTTAGTGCCTTCGTTAATAGTCTTCATTTTTATTTCCTTTATAAAGTACTGTATCTAACAGTTGCATATATTATATGTTGCTAGATTATATACTTCAAGAATTTCGAGCAATTTAATCTGAATGTGATGCTCGAAATCTTTTATTAGGAAAACGCTGTTTGGCAGATGCCAGCATATTTTCTAAGGAATCGCCTTGGGCTATAAATTCGCCAGTGTGTTTATCATAGGCATACGTCAAACCCTGGTGATTTTCTATTTTCATTTCAATTAAATCAGCTTCACTACCTCCAAACATTTTTTCTTGATCCGACATTTCTTTCAACTGATTCATCACTTTAATAATTTCATCAGGATTATCGATCATGTTACGTAACATGGTTATAGTTCTTAAATGCCATCCTGCTACGAAGCCGAGAATAAAAACTAGCAAAACTGTCAAAAAATTTGCGTCCATTATTTGTACATTTGAATGTTAATAATTTTACTTACTCTTTCCCCGATATTGTCAGAATCAGTAATGATATACATATCTACGTGGCGTTCTGTATTTCCTCTGTTGTCTTCACTATAACGGTTAACTTTTAAGATTCTCCCACCAATTGCTGGAAAGATTTCAAATCTAATCATACCAGAGTCTGGAAAATTATCTTTGGGGTGAACAGGTGTATCGCTACCAACAATAGTCATACTTTCATACGGCTCCTCGAGCCATCTACGCAATGTACGCTTTAGATATTTAATCATCATCATTCCAATCTGAAAGATCGTCTTTCATAATAACTTTTTGATCAAATTCTAAATATTCTTTATATACTTTACGATAAGCTTCTTCATCTAATGCATGCCAGCCGATACATTGTCCAGTTGGGCTACGTCCACAGCCGCAGGGATTTGAATTCATAATTTCTCCTTAGTGTAATTTACGTTGTTCTAACATGGCAAATTCAGAAATAAATTTAGCCGCATGTTTGTTGTTAGCCATTACTTCAGCTAATTCTGTGTCATCAAATTCTATTGCATTTTCATTTAACTCTTCTGGAGTCATATTTTGAAGTGCTTCTGTAATTTCTTTTACAAATGCATCTAGTTCTTCCTGCGATCCTTCAAAATTGTCAAAGCATCCAGGAGCAAACTCTACATTCATAGTTTCAACTTTCTTAGTCATACCGTTTCCTTTTTAATTAATTTGAAAAGTCCAGATTTATCTTTTGGTTGCCAATGTATGGCCTTAGGACCACATAAGTCTCTATCTATTCTTGCATAAGAGCATCTTGCATAGTAAGCTTTCTCTTGTTTTGGTCCTATAACAGGATCCACAACAACTCTTTCTGGAGTAAAAGCTTTTTTACACTTCATTGAAAAATTGTCGCTAAACATAAAGTCGCTCCAATGTTTAAAGGAATACTTACATTCCTTACAGAGCAAAACTTCTTCCATAATGACTCCAAAAAAAATACTAACAACTATATTTTAACTGAAAAATTGTCCATTGTCTATCAGGAACCATGGCTGTAATAGCAATCTTATGTCCAAAAGTGTGTGCCTCGATCATAGAATGGTATACAAAATCCTTGCCATATTTTTTGATAAATTGTCCTTTCTCATCGTTTTCAAACCATTCATGGACTGCACTGCCTACATATAAGTCAAGCTCTTCTATATCACCCATAGAAAACGTATGCACAGTTCTTCTAGTGTGTAGCTCACCGTCTATCATATGATATTGTTGATTATATTTTATGTTGTTGGCCATGTAATTTTAAACCAATTTAGTTCTTTTTCTGTTTGAAAATAAATCCTAAGAATATTATGATGTGTGTACCAACACCATTTAAATTCATTAGTAACAATAAATTCTCTTTCCATGCTGGCGCCAAATGTAGCCCAGCACCACTGTCTAAATTCATGATACAGTATTAAATTGTAACCTTTCACTGGATGCAACGGTTCTACATAATATTTGAAATGCTCGTGGCAGGTATGACGTTTATCTAATTTTATAACACGGTACTTCTTCATTTCTTAGGTGCTAGCCCACAAATTGCAACAAATTTTTTGTCCCAAGTTTTACGTGCTTCCATACATTGTTCATAATTGTCATAAGTTTTTGTGTATATCGGAATAATCTTAGGAGGATTTTCCAACCATAAACTAACAATTAAAACCCAAGGTTCAAGATCCATTATTTACTCCAATGTAATGCGGCAATACTAGCATATTTAGATTTGGCCGATCTCATTTTGATAGTCAGACAGTTATCTGCAACATCATTTCCTACAAAGCCCCAATTCCAATCTAACCCTTGTTGGCCTACATATTTTTCCAACCAAGGTCTGTAAAAGTCATTGGGATCAGCACTTTCTATTTCTACCCAGGTAGCACCAACGTCGTACCATCTCGGATCCCCGTAAGGGATAGCTATTATTCCACTAGGCCAACGAACTTTTATAACAGTACCAGGAATGAATCTCCACCAGAACATATCGTAAAAATTAAACCCTACAGGAATGTAATTGTTATCAAACTTTAAAAGTTTTTTAATTTCGTATTTCACTGACTCCACCTCAAGCTAAACCAATTAGCATCTTTTTCAGTTTTAAAATAAAACTCTGTATGTTTAAGTCCTTGAACAATATACCATCTTCTATGATACGTTTTTAATTGGTTGCCTAACCATATTTCCATTTCTGTTAGATTAAGCTCATCGCTTGATTTATTTAGAAGAACTTTATAAGGCCATAACGATTTTTTTAATACTCTCATGACAGCCACCTTAGGCAAAACCAACTATAGTCAGAATCATTTCTAATATAGATAGTTCGATTTAGAATAAACCATCTGCCCCACTCTACTCCAAAAGTTTTTTCCAACCATTCGGGAACTTCTGGACTCATCCCAGTAGTATGTATAACCTTCCATTCTGTATCTGGTTTATTATCAGGAATAACACGTTCTATTTCATTCACATGCATGATGGAAAACCAATTTAAAGAGTATATAATCTTTTTCGGAATCAAATTCAAAAACACTATGAGTGTCTGATAAAAATCTATACCAAACTCTCCACCTATTAGTTTTTAAGTATTTAAAACACCACGTCCAAGCTTCTTGTATGTGTTCTTCTTCTATTTTAATTTTGTGTGTCACGAAAATCTCATTAAGAACCAATCTCTATCTTTTTCGTATTTAAAATAAAATCTTGCGTTATTACAGTACCAACGTTCATTGGACGTCCATACGCCTTCGCTTGGTCCAAAAGTATATAAACACCACTCTAGCATGTCCTGCCAATCAAAGTCTCTGTTTCCTAGCATGCCTCTTGGTTTGACCACATAGTAATCTTTATTCCAATACTGCTTTGTTTCACACTCTATAGTGTAGTCATCTTTAACTTTTTCACCATTAATATAAGTGTTCGCAGTACCGTTATTTCTAGTAACTGCTACATGATTCCATTGGCCAGGTTTTAATTCAGCAGTTCCACTGCCTATCATAATAGATGGTAAAGGTCGTTGTACATCATGTGCCCATGTTTCTATAGTCCAGTTTCCTTTGGAAACAAAATTCTTAATATCATCATCCATATTTTAATTTAAAGAAAGTATGTTTTTCTTCATTAACGATAGTATAACTAGATTGGTACATGCCATCTATCATGTCTACACTTATTCCGTATTTTTGAGCTAACCATTCTGAAAACTCAACACTCGGTGTAATGCGTTTATATTCTATACCTAATAATCTAAGTGTGTGCCAAAATGCATACTTGTCCGCAGCTAGACTTATTTGACGTTTTCTAGTCATTTCGGCCATTTAAGCATTACATAAGTGACAGCTTCTTCATTACCAGGTCTAAATTTTATATCTAATAAGCCAAATCTTAACTCGTAAGGATTGTTAGGATTTACACTAGTGCGCCAATCCCATGCCCACCCTTTTTTACCTACATATTTTTCTAACCAGACTTGCCACTCCAACGTTTCTTTTAGGCTAAGCCATCTTACTGTGATAACAGTTCCGTCAAGGCCTAACCAAAAAATCTTTTTCCACCAATATAAAGGTAGTAACCATTCTCTATGAAATACGGGACTCATTAATATCTTTCTATTTTACATCCATTTAAATAAAAATTTAGTTAGATCAAGATCACTTTTAAATGAAATGCATCTTTTTTCTTTATCTACTATGCAATTGAAAGTTTCTTCTACCCAAGCTGTACAAAATTTAGGACCTGGATGATCAAAGTAAACATGATCATAGTAATAATCAGTTAATTTTTCCCAATATTCATCCATTGCTATATGCTTCATTCTTTCTCCGGCTTAGGAATAGAATCGGACCACCTAAGTATAAACCACTCACGCTGCTTTTCATTTTTGAACGACCAAAGCCAGTCATTCATTTGGGTGCCACAATTATTTTCTTTCGCCCAAGCAATCATTTCAGCCTGTAGCTCTTCTGGTAGTTCACCTTTAATAAATCTAAGACCTGGAAGTTTGAATAAGCCTACTTGGCAGCTTTCCATATTAAGGCGAACCTGTGTTGTCACTTGATGTGTTGTCATTTTCTACAAACTTTTCTAAAATATCAAAATTATCCTCTGCACGTTTAATAGCTTCGTATGCTTTTTTAAGTGCAGGGTTCTCTTTAATTAACTGCTCTCTACGAGCTTCTCGTTCCATTTGTCGTTTAGCCCAAGCAATAGCAGATTCAGCATCTATTGTAAGTCCTACTGTAGCATAATTGGTTGACAATGTCAACCAGCTCATTCCGTCGTATATTTCCATGTTTTGAGAAGTGCCATTATATCTTATCATTCCTGCTGATGCATTAGACATATTGATATACGGTGGAGAACTTGTTCCTCCGTTGGCTTGAATATATCTACTATTGGATGTTATATTTTTAAGCATGATTATTCCTAACTAATTCTAATAGCGTTTGATATTTTTCATATGCTTTTTGCACTGCTATGTTTTCTTTTCTGATTTGATAATTTTCAAAGAATCGATCACTAATTAAGTCGTTGAATTCTTTAATTCTGTGTTCTGGAATATGTATACAAATCGAACCTACAGTTTCCATTCTTATTTGATAAAAATTTGTATCGTCTAACTCTAAAGGGTATTTGGCTTGCCGATAAAACCTCTTATCACTTATATCCACTTGTCCTTCAAGTAAGGCAACAAGTCTATTCAGATCCTTTGGAATTTCCAATTTAATAGTTCCTCTAACCAAATTTTACAGCTAGGCCAATCTCTATATATGAAAGAGTGTCCTCCTGCATCTCTCCACTCAACACAATTTGTAGTTCTATCATCTATGAGTATATCGCCTTTTCTACAATGTCTATACTTGTCGTTACTAAAAGGACCAAAGAAAACAGGAATACCTGTAAAGTGTTTATGTGCCCACCAAACTTTATCTTGAGCAGCATAAGGCATTGAATAGTCGTGTGGCAATGCTGTAAGAAAAGCTAAACTTTCTACTACGCCGCTATCTACAGCATCTCTACAAAACTGCACGAGTTCATGGGCGCCATCTTTCAAAGGAAGATCTAAATAGAACCTGCTATTATGTTTTATTCTATCCCAATCTTCTTGGGGAATACGTTCGTTGTCCTTATCCCATCGCATCTTAAGAAACTCTTGTGCTGCTGTATGCCAGTCTGCAACAACATCGTCCATGTCTAGATAGATGTTCATTGGTACTCGGTCTCTACTTTGGTTAGAGGTGTTTCTAGATTGCCTACCCAACCTTCTGCATCGCCACTTAACTGTGCAACAATACCTGCTTCCGATAGTTTTTGTAAAACAAACAATCTAAAACTCTTATCCGACAAGTCTATGGCATCAATAGTTGCCCACCGATCATCTGAAGTTTTTGCTCTTACGTATACGCCTGATTTCATTTTTCTTCCTTTTTTTCTGCTGGCTGAATGACCGCAGGCGGATCTTCAGGCCAAATTTGTTCTTTTACCCAGTTGGCTGTTAGCCATCCACAGGCGCTAAAGAATCCCCATATTAACATTTCTGCAATCATCTTTTATCCTTTTTAATTGGAAATTTAGTACACCATAAACAAACTTTGGTTTTCGGCTCTCCAAAGTATCTACGTATATCAAAAAATTTGTTCTTGCAAACTTCGCACACAAATTGATGCATCTCAGGACCGTAATCCTCATCTTTACTTTTAATTTTTTTTGTAATCACGATATAATTATTTTACTATAACTACTTAGAGAATAATATACACTTTGACAAAAGTCAACTTGATAAGTACGCATATCTAACGTAGTATAAACACAATGAAGATATTAGTCACAGGACACCAAGGTTTTATTGGTCGAAACATGACTACATGGTTAAATCAAGAAGAAGATTGGCATGTAGACGGATGGGAATGGAATCCAAGTGATTTTCCCAATGTTGCAGACTATGATTGGGTAATCCATCTGGGCGCCATTGCAGACATGACTGAAAAAGATGTGGATGCAGTCATGCGTCAAAATTTAGAATTCAGTCAAAGATTGTTTAACGAATGTAATCATTTTGGAGTAAATTTACAATATGCCAGCAGCAGTTCAGTTTACGGAGACACAAAAAATTTTAGTGAATATGCTCCTTGTAACCCACAAACTCCTTATGCTTGGAGCAAGTATTTGTTTGATCGTTGGGTTTTCCAACAGCAGAATTCAATCTACGTGCAAGGATTTAGGTACTTTAACGTCTACGGTAAGTATATGCACCTGCGTGGTAAAAGAGCTAATGCTATTCACAAATGGAGACAGCAGGCCCGTAAAGAAGGCCGTATAACAGTTTGGGAGACAGCGGAACATGTTAAGCGTGATTGGACTTGGGTCGGTGATGTTTGCCGCCTACACATTGACTTTATTAAACAGGTTAATGGGAGCGGAATTTGGAATGTTGGCTCTGGTCTTGCACATAGCTTTTTAGATATTGCAGAAGCAATCTCAGAACAAGAAAACGTACCCATAGAATTTATTCCAATTCCTGCAGAAGAGCAGCAGCGTATGCGTCATAAAACCTGCGCAGATCTTACAAAACTTAAGGAAACAATAGGCAAACGTAGTTGGCTGAATGTGTTCGAATACCTAGAACAATAAATACAGTACTATGAAAATTAAACATTTACTCCGTGAACAAGCTGAGGAATCAGCTAAGAAAATTGCCGAACTTGAGCAAGTTCTAGCAAGTTTACAGAAAATCTCTCCTCAAATTCAAAAAGTAGCCAACGACACTCACTATGATTTTGAGGAAATTGAAAGTCAACTTAACATGCTGAACAGATTGATTGAAGAGGCTAAAATTCAAGACTATTATGCAAGTGATATTGTGGATGCCGTTGGTGATGCAGTAGAATATGTAAGAAAGGCCAACGCAAATGTTTATCAAGTCGCAGTGGCATTAAAAAATTCTATACGAAGTGTTAGTTTAGAAATTGAAGATATTCAAGAATCTGAAGAATGGGAACGTAGATTTGGCGACAATGTAACCGAAGATGCAGACATCGAAGAAGCCAAAGCTAGTCGAGCATTGTGCCTTGGTAGTAAACCGGATGCAGAAATTGGTGCCAGCCAGCTTGCTAGTTGTAAGAGTCAAGGATTACGTGCTAGAGATGGCAAAAAGAGCCACAAGATTGGCAAACAAAGAGTTACTGTAGGCGGACATAAAATCAAAGGGAAGAAGTATGGCGGTCCTTTACCCGATTACGGTACTCGTAAGGATCAGAGATGAGATTTAGAGAATTCGTTAATTTTTTTATTGAAGCAAAAACGCAGTCCGGTTACTATACAGTAGGTGATAGTCATGCTGAAGGACTAGCAGCCTATTCAGGCAAGCCATGGACTAATATGGCAAAGAGGGGAACTGCATCTACTGATCCTATGCATATGAATGCTATAAGATCTATACCTTCAGGAAGCGTAGTATTGATAAGTGTTGGAGCCAACGACACATTTGCAGGAAAAAATGTAAATCCATCGTCTATTGCCGGTAATGTAGCCAATCTTGTTAATGCTGCTACAGCAAAAGGACTCAAGGTTTACTTTTTATTGTTCCCTGTAGGAACAAGAGCCAATGCAGAAGTTAGGAAGCAGACTAGAGAAGCAATTAAATCTAGCATATCTGTTCCTATTATAGATTTAGAAGGTAGTAGATTAGTAGATGGTGTACATGCAGACTCTGCATCATATAGATCTGCTTCTAGCAGAGTATTAGGATCTGCAAAACCTTCTACAGGTCAAGCACCTATGCCTACAGAAGAAAAACCTAGAGATAGAATTAATAAAACATCTGAATTAACAAAAGGACCTCCCTACCCAAGAGAGCAAAGAGATGAAGTTTCTGCTATGCAATCTACCTTACAGGAATTAGGTTATAGTTTAGGTAAACCTGGTGTAGATGGAAAATATGGTCCTTACACTGCAGCAGCAGTAGCAGCATTCAAGAAAGATTACGGTATCAAAGGATCTGGTGATACCTTCGGATCAGAAGAATTTAAAGTAGTCGATCAAATTAAATCAGGACAAACTAAGAAAGTTAAAGCTTCGACTCCGCAGCCTTTATCAGTCGATAACTTGCCTGAACTAAGAAATGATGCAGTAACACAAGGCAAAATTGGTCAGTTATTAAATCTTATCGCAGGTCCTGAGAGTGGTGGACATTACGATATGATGTTTGGTAGTAAACGATATCCTAAAATTTTAGATATGACACTGTCGCAATTACTGGCTTTTCAGAGCCAATATAAGTCAGGAAATATCACTGGCCAACGTATGGAAACTGCTGCTGCAGGAAGATATCAGTTTATGCCAAATACACTAGTAGCCTGTATACGTGGCACAGGAATGAATCCTAACACAGAAAAATTTAGTCCTGAGAACCAGGACAAGCTAATTATATATAGATTAAGAAGCGTTAGAGGTTTAGACCAATGGTTATCTGGAAAAATGTCTAATGAAAGATTTATGGATAATTTAGCTAAAGAATTTGCCAGTTTTCCTGCACCAAGCAAAGGCGGCAAGAGTTGGTATGACAAAGTAGGTTCTAACAAGGCAGGAGTTAAGATGGCTTCTGTAGATGCTAAACTTGATCAAATACAATCAATGGCATAATGAATCATATAGGAAATTTGATAATAGCACCACCAGCGGTGAAAAATAGTTTCTGGCATAAAACAGTCATCCTTATAACAGAAAACCATCCTAATGGTAGTGCAGGACTAGTTCTCAATAAAAGAAGTCAATTAAGTATTCCAGAGTTTGGCCAACAACTAGGTGTTGAGTTAGATCTTCCTGGATTTGTGTATTTGGGTGGTCCGGTAAATGTTAAAAATCTCACACTTTTACATACAAATGATTGGGCATGTAATAACACCATGCGAATCAATAATCATTTTTCGATAAGCAGCAGTGAAGACATACTACCCATGTTTGAGCAAGGGGATCTTCCTGCTCATTGGAGATTCTTTTTAGGTTTAAGTGGGTGGAGCCCAGGGCAGTTGGAAGGTGAAGTAAAAGGAACTCCTCCTTGGAACCACACATTTAGTTGGTGTACGGTTAAGAGTTCTATTGATTTGGTTTTTGGATGCGATGCTAATGATCAATGGTGCAAAGCTCTTGATCAGTCTGGTTTGGAATTCGCTCAAACCATCTTGGCTTAAATACAATTCGAGTATATAATTAACGCTCAAGGGTTGGGTCTGTAAACACAACTACAACGAGGTTAAAAGTGTCAGATACATTAGTCTTAAACGCTGACGGTATGCCTGTTAGCGTACTTCCTTTAAGTACAATTACGTGGCAAGAATCGATCAAATACATGGTTTTGGAAAAAGCCGATGTATTACTTTGGCATGAAAATTGGATTGTCCGCAGTGCTCGTTGGGAAACGCAGGTTCCTAGCGTAATTATGTTGCGTGACTATATGAAGGTTAAAAACAGTATTAGGTTCAGTAGAAATAATGTTTACATTAGAGACAATGGACAGTGCCAATACTGCGGATCTCATATTGAACGTAAGGATGCTACTCTTGACCATGTTACTCCTATTGCTAAAGGAGGAAAGACAACATGGGAAAATTGCACCACAGCTTGCAGTCCTTGCAACGCAACCAAGTCTGATAAAGCAGGTTGGAAACCAAGACTCAAACCTTATAAACCAGATTACTATGATCTAGTAAATAAGCGTAAGAAATTTCCTTTTCAAGTAAGGAATCAAGACTGGTTACAATTTATCGTATGAAAAAATTTTTATGGAAAATCCTAGGCTTTCTTAGTCTAGGTATGGCGTATATAGGAGTAATCACCCCGGGCATTCCGTATTCTCCATTTGTAGTTTTTTCAGCATATTGTTTTGCTAAAAGCAGTCCAAAGATGCATGCCTGGTTATATAATCATAAAATCTTTGGCCCATTTCTTACTAATTGGGGAGAGAAGAGGGTTTTCCCCACCAAACTTAGGTATTTTATGCTAGGCATGATGTCATTAAGTCTTTTAATCATGTGGAGCACTGGAGTTAAACCTGTAGGAATAATAAGCACCGCAATATTCATGGCTTTGGTGGCTATATGGGCTTGGAGATATCCTGCAACCGTTGAAGAACACGATAATAGACTTTCCGAAGGTCAAAAAATAGGCTGGTTTAATAACAGCTTTTGAAGGTAAATACTCTATACATTAGAGGGTTACCTATGATTTCTAAACAAACTATAACATCAGCAGTATTCGGACTACTGTTATTGTTGCCATTATCTAACACATTTGCACAAAAAGCACCACAAGGTGTAATGTATGATGCAACAATAGTTCGTGTCAACGATGGCGATACTGTAGTTATTGCTGCACCATTTTTACCAGCACCTTTAAAACCAGAACTTGCAGTTCGTGTTTTTGGTGTGGATACACCAGAAAAAGGACATCGTGCGCAGTGTCCTAGTGAAGATCAGCGCGGACAAGCTGCTACAGCATTTACTAAAAATGCAGTTGCAAAGTCCTTAAAACGTCAGGTTGTTCTTTATGGATGGGACAAGTTTGGTGGTCGTGTTCTAGGCGACATGATTTTAGACGGACAAAGCCTACGTGCCATGTTAATAGCAAATGGTTTCGCTAGAGAATATTACGGCGAAGCAAAACAGAGTTGGTGTAATTAATGGATCCTAATAACTATCCAGTGTACCCAGAAGAAGATGATGGTAGAGATGCTCCAAGAAATCCTTACGGACCTCATTAAAGACTTTTTATATGGCGTAACCTTATTAGGTTTTGGCCTCGCAGGAATATATTATGAAATTGAACGAACTTAAAACATCTACAGTAAAAAGCTATTTAGACAAAACCGTTGATCCTGTTCACGGGATTCCCAAAAGCAAAGAAAAACTATCCCAGAGAATGAAAGGTATTTCTCGTGCTCACGAAAGAGTAGTAGGCAACAAACCTACGAGTAAAGATAAAGATGTGGATGAAGGAGTAGCAGGTCCTAAAAACTGTTGGCCGGGTTATAAAAAAGTCGGAACGCAACCAGGCACAGGTAAGAACAAAGGCAAGCGTGTTAATGACTGTGAGAAGATAGAAGAGAAGTGGAGTCAAAAATATAAAAACAGTATCAACTGTAGTAATCCTAAAGGGTTTAGTCAAAAAGCTCATTGTGCAGGAAGAAAGAAAACTAACGAAAGTCTTAGAGATGGTGAGTACTATACTTGGACTGTACATTTTGATGATGGTACATCACAAAAGATTAATGTAAGAAGCGATGAAGTAGATGTCAGGGGCTATTTTGCTAAAAGAGGTAAGAAAGTTGAAAAGATAGATTATAGTTTTGCTGTTCAAGGTGAACGATATGGCAGTAGTGTAAAAGATCCCGATGGCGATAATCAAGAACGTAGAGATAGAGAAGATCGCGCATTTAGACAATACGATAAAAGAATGATGGAAGCTAAAAAAGGTTTGTATTACTATGTAAACAAACGTAAGAAGGCAGGCACTAGTAGACCTGCAAGTCATCCTGATGCACCTAGTGAACAAGATTGGAAAAATGCCGCAAAAACTGCTAAGAAAGAAAGCATGGATGAAGATTGGCAGAAAGTTAATAAGAAAGATAAAACAGATGGCATGAGTAAAAAAGCTGTCAATGCTTATCGCAGAGAAAATCCAGGTAGCAAATTAAAAACAGCAGTTACCACTAAACCAAGCAAGTTAAAGAAAGGCAGCAAGAGTGCAAAACGTCGTAAAAGTTTTTGCGCACGTATGAGTGGTATGAAGAAAGCTCATGCTAGTGCAAAGACAAAACGTAACCCAGATAGTCCAATTAACAAGGCACTACGCCGTTGGAACTGCGAGAGCATAGAGAACTTAGAAAATCAACTAACAGAAATTAAATTAAATGAAAGCAAAAGATCTAGTTTCGAATAAAGACTTTGAAATAAGTAATCATCAAAAGTTAGATGGTATTCTTGTAGATCTTTGTAAGTTGATTATCGAAGGACAGAAAAAAGACAAGGATCGTTATGGCATGGTTGCTGCCTGTGTCCTTGATGACAAAAATGTAAAAGTTTTTGGGCTAAACAGTCCTGGACCTAATAACACTCGTCGTCATGCCGAGCGTGTTGCCATAGACAAATATACCAGCAAGTATGGCGACATTCCTAAAGGTAGTATAATCATAACGACTCTCAGTCCTTGCAGTGAAAAAGAAATGGATGAGAGGTATGGTGAAAGCTGTGCAGATATAGTAAATCAAAGTGGTGTTAAGAAAGTCTACTGCGGATATACAGATCCAACTCAAGAAGCAGATCAGCGCAAATATAATATCGAAGAAACCGTAAACAAAAGTATTAGGGAAATGTGTAAAAAATTTGCTGCAACTTTTTTAGATGATATTAATGAAGAAGCTGCAGGAGTTGGTATAATCACAAAACAAAATTCTACTGTCGACGTTAATAAAAATACTCCACGTAAAAATCTAAAAGCTTTTAGATTAGTCTAATCATTTTCATCTACATGATCAGGTGCAGGTTTTCTAAACTGCATCTTTTCAAAATATTGCCTTTTACTTTCTTCTGGGTCATAATTTGAATCATAACGAGACGACTTAGATATTTCCGAAACAAGCGGGTGTAACAATTTTTGTACAATTCTAGCACTCATCGCTTCCATGACTATCTCGGCATTCTCCCCTTTGGCTATTTGTTGTAGGGCAAAACCGAACTCGTATTTGCGCACACGTTCTGCCCAAGATTCCATACTTTCTCCAGATTCATATCTCATGTAGTATTTTAGCATAGTGTGAATCATAAGTCAATTGCGCCATAAATACATTATCGGGGAACACTATGCGAATTCAAGATATCATTACTGATTTTATGGACTTAATTGATCAAAAAAAATCACAACCAGAACCAGAAACCACTGTAATTATAGCTCACCCAACAGCTACAGTAGACGCTCCAGCAGATGCTAGTCCTTTATCTCATGCAGGCGATGACATGAGACGTTTTAGACAAATAATAGACTTGGCAGACAATAACGGACAAGACCCTTATGGAAATAGTCCCAAAGAACGATATGCAGATATCGACAGTGTCACCTGTGATGCAGGCGGTGGCATGCAAGCTCCAAAACACCCTGCAGATATACGTGTTCAACATCCAAGCATGTATCCTGGTCATCAACATAAGATGGGAGAATAATATGTCAGCAAACGGAATAGCTCATTTAGCAACTAAACAATTAAGACAAGAAGGCAAGTTAGCCATTGCAGAAGCCAAGCGTCAAGGTAAAACCGTTGCAGATGATGGGACCATAACTGGAAGTATAGATCCAACTAAACCTTATTACAGAGAAAATAATTATTTGATCATTGACAGGTTATCTGCCAAATATGTAGGAGATACTCCGACAGACGATGGTACACCCTTACTGCCAAAACGTCCTTGGGACGTACAACCAACTTAACATATGGGCGTACAAAATAAAAATACGACAGATTACGTTCATCGCGACGAACCTAACCTCCTTAACCTACATAAGGCCATGGAGTATGACCTTGCTGGCAAACCTCAGATACGTGTAGCGGCAAAACTGTCAGGTCCTAGTATTGCAGGACAGGTATCAGCATTTGGTGAACCGCTAGCTATCAGTCCTACCGCAGTCATACAGTTAGATGCCATCTACGGTACTACTACAGATGTTATACAAACATACACTAGTGGTACAGGAGCCACAGCAGGAGCAGATACACAACTGTTCCGTGTACAGTCAGGTACCACACAGGGCGGATATGGTATCCTACGTAGTAAACGTTTCATGCGCTATCGTCCAGGGCAAGGAATTGTAACACGTTTTACCGCAGCCTTTACACAGGGTGTCACAGGTAGTGTTCAATATGCAGGCTTGGCCAATCAAGAGAACCGTGTAGCATTTGGATTTAATGGCACAAGATTTGGTGTCGTCCGTAGTACAGGTGGTAAGGCCACTATCTTATTAATGACCATGACCGTGGCTCCTAATGCCACGCAGACTGCTACTATTACATTAAACGGTGTAGCTTACACAGTTACACTTGCTAATACTTCAGCTGACGTTGCTATTCAAACTATTACTAATCGTGAGGGCGGATACGGTGGATGGCTATTCCAGCAAACAGACGGTGCTATGCTATGGCTAGCACCCACACTAGGTCCAATGAATGGTACATTCAGTTTTACCAGCACAGGTAATGCACAGGCAACATTTGAAGTTAAACAAGTGGGCATAGCACAAACTGATAACTGGACCTATCAAGAAGATTGGAACGTTGATCGTATGGATGGCAGCGCCAACGAGTTAAATCCTAGTACAATGACATTGGATCACACTAAACTTAATGTCTATCAAATTGCCATGCGCTGGTTAGGAGCAGGCGTAATTAGCTATGCTTTAGAAGATCAAGAAAGCGGTGCCATGGTCTATGTTCATAGAGAACATTATGTTAACCAACACAATACTCCGCACACACTAAATCCCAGTTTTAAGATTACCTATGCCGCCTATAATACTACAGGCACAACTAATGTAACTTTAACCGGCGCTAGCATGTACGGTGCTATTGAAGGCACCATATTTCAAAATGAGCTAACTCGTGCTTACGGTACGTCAAAAAGTAACTTAGCACAGAATCAATTACATCATTTGTTAACCATTAAGAACTCTTTAATCACGAACGGGTTGGCAGGAGCCAACAATGGCAACTATGTGCTCAACACCAAAGAAGCCATAGTCAAGAGTTTAAGTGTAAGTATTCAAGGACAGGATCCTGCTAGAATATATTTGTTTTTTGAACCCAGCAGTTTTTCATCTACTCACTTGTTTAACAATATTGCTCGTTGTAACGAAGTTCAAAGTACAGTTACAGGAACATTTAATATCGCAGTAGATACTCCAGTATTTGAAGCACTAGTAGGTATTAACGGAACTATCAATGTGGATCTCAGCGCCTATCGTATTACTATACCGCCTGGCAGTTCTGTCAGTGTAGCGATACAAAGCACTGGTGGTATGAATCCTGTGAGCTGTGCTTTAGTGTGGAGTGAAGATTAAATATATTATGAAAATTAAAGACATACTAACAGAAAGTTTAAATCGCAAAGACACCTATAAAATTCTATTGGATTTTATAAAATTTGCTGCTGATCATTTAGAACTCAAATCGCTACCTAAATTTGATTTTAAATTTGATTCTAAGCGCAGTGTTGAACATCATAGTTTTGGAGGCTACGGTGGAAAACATATTAATATAACTGTGGTCAACAGACATATTAATGATGTTTGCAGAACTCTTGCACATGAACTAGTACATTACAGACAAGACCTAAAAGGTCAACTAAATGATGAAAGCGGTAAAACAGGAAGTCCAGAAGAAAATGAAGCAAACGCCGAAGCCGCGGTGATAATGCGTAAATGGGGCGAACTACATCCTGAATATTTTAGTTACGATAGTATAGAATAAAAAAGGGCTCCTAAGAGCCCTTTGTTTTTAATAAACAACTATTATTTTTTATTACTTTGATTTACAAAGCTATACATTTTTTCTGCAGCTTCTAAAACTTTATCTATGCCAGGAAATTCGGGCATTGCAACCTTGGTTACAACATTACCATCCTTATCTCTCTGTACACTAGTTTCCCAACCCATGTATTTGTATTGGAATTCTTGTCCTACTAAATCTTTAGCCATAGACAAAACTTCTGTGCGGATTTCATATCCGTTCTTATTAAATTTTACTTCTGGCATCTTAATTTGGTCTAAACCGTTTAATGTATCTGTTGTCTTCGACATTTTTATCTCCTTTAAGTGTGTATGTCTGTTTTAAGCCTTAGAGCTGGCTTCTGCTTTTTTCTTAGGGAACCATGCGTCAGACATAGAATCCCAAGAATACTTAGCTATATTGGTTGCGTTTTGAGCAAGCATTTTAGCAAATTGCGTTTGTGCATCGATATAGTTCAATGCTGCTTTATTAAGGGTAGGGTCAGTAATGACTTTGTGCGTAACAGTACGTTTAGTATTCTGTATTACATCAATGAAAAATTCTGGTGTAAACATGTTAAAATAGTCCTCCGGTGTGTAAAAGTAAGTGTGTAACATTATATAACATCTCCTTGTAAGATCAAGCTATACGATTTATTTAGTTGCCTATTTCTGCAGACTTACCGTATGTGTAAACTTGTATCCAGTGTTCTACATCTGCTGCAGTTTTAGGATTTTTAGACAGAATAAATTCTTCTATTTCAGATTGATACCTGTATCCAAAGACTGTTTTAAAAAAATCTAACATTTGTATCTCCTGTATGTAAGTGTATAACTATTTATAAATTATATGCGGCATTGCACAAGATTTCAACCAAGTTGAACAATTGTAATTTGTATGTAACAATACAATAAATACAGTTGGAATATACACTATGAGAAAAAGTACTAGATCAATACTACAAGGCTTGAGCGATGCCAGTTTCAATAGAGACCCTGAACTCATTATCGAAAGTAGAGGCAGTAATATCATACAAAGTGCTATCAACTTACTAGAGTTGATACGTGAAAATTACGACATAGAAACTGCAGCAGAATTAGAACGAAGATTTATTAACAGTATAAAAGCGGGTGATACAGCTAAATTCAAACGTGGCATACAGCGCATACAAGAAAGCAAAAATCCAGACATTTAGTTCAAATTAATCTAACCAAAAATGGGCTTTACAGCCCATTTTCCATTTATAGGGCTAAATAAAATACAAGCTCACAGAGTAGTGGGCATATGGTATTAGAGGAGAAAAAACATGCCATCATTAGTCGGTACATATATTACAAATAACTATTTAAAGAACGTTCGTGCTAACGGCCTAGGCCCACGTACAATCGTTGTAAAAGTTTACGACAGCAACAGTGCATTAACTGACGCTAATCTAAACACAATCATTAACTACATCACAACTAGCCATGGTGCAGATGGCTCAGGTGACAGTGCATTTGTAGTTGCTGGATTATCAGGCCCATCCGGTGGCGCATTCGTCAGCGGTACAACTGATACAGTTTTCCTAGCATTACAAGGAACTGGTGATTTAACAGTTGCAGATGCAGACTGCGGTATTTCTGGTGTTGCTGTATCTATCGAAGCAATCTTCGATCAGAACTATCAATAATAGTTAATTCCTAGGGATGGGAAGGAAAGCCTACTTTAGAGTAGGCTTTTTTTATGACTGTTAAATATTGAATGCAATACACAATCTATACAACCGTTGATGTAACTAACACAGGTCAATATCGTTCTGAACCAGGTAAAGAAGTTGAACGCTGGAAAGAACAAAACTATCAAACTTTAATCCAAATTTTAGGCATCAGAGCCAACATCGTCGTTCTAGAAAAGCCTGTTCTGATGCAAATCAATGGGTCAATTTTAGGTTTCAATACTACAGATATTATAAATGTATGGCGTTTCATTTTTGAAACGGAACGTGACTATCCTTTTGGAACAGATGAAAATCCTTTAGAATTTTTAGAAAACGATTTTGACGGCGTGCCTTTTATTAGCGGTTTAGATGAAAGTATGGAGCAAAATTTTGATGTTTTTGTAGTAGATGGGCCTAGTAGAAATATCATTTTTGTTAAAAATAATAAATAATCTTATAATAGGCTTCCGCAGGCGTTCAAAGTAAGGCAACTCTTTTTTAATCGGAGCGACATGAATGTCTGAAGGAATTATTACGAAAAAATCTCGTCAATCAAAGCCTAAAACTTCAATTGAAGTAGTGCCTCAATTAGCCACCTTACCAGAAAGAGTAAGCGTTCTCGAAGTCCGTGTTCAAAACATAGAAGATAAAATCGACGATGTAAAAAATGATATTTCTGATATGCACGACAATATTGTTAATACACTCAATAATATGCAACGAGAAGGCACAGAACAACACACAGCTCTTGCTAATAAAATAGAAGAACTAGAGAAATTTAGGCACAAATGGGTGCGTATAGGACTAGTTGTTTTAGCTTTTGCAGCTGGTGCAGGTTGGATAAATTCCGATCATATTCCACAATTACTTCAACTTCTTGGTCCTTAATTTAGTTAAATAATGTATAATGCTTATACATGATTTTACTGAGGCCATAGATCCTCTTCCACTTAATGATACTTTAAACCCTAAGCTTTGGGAAGGAAACACTCTTATACCTGAAATTAGGCTGCAATTAATGCGGATTGCAAGGCATTTTGCTGATTTTTTAAACATTGAAAGATTAAACCTGAAAGATATTACTATAAGTGGAAGTAATGCTGCATACGGCTATAGCGACAGTAGTGACCTTGATCTACACTTAATTGCTGATGTCGACAGTGCTGAAAAATTAGAACTTTTTGATGCTAAAAAGAATCAGTATAATAATAATTATAACATAAAAATTAAAGGTATAGATGTAGAGCTATATGTTCAGGACAGTAAACAAGAACATTATAGTGCAGGCATCTATAGTGTTCTAAATGACAAATGGATAACAGAACCTAAACGTGAAGAGCCGCAAGTAACACATAAAGAAGTAAAAGCTAAAGCTAGAGGTTATGCAGGAAGAATTAATCTAGCATTAAAATCTCAAAATTTAGATATTGCCAACCAAACTATGGCAGACTTACGCAGACTTAGGAAAGCAGGTTTAGAACGTTCTGGAGAATTTAGTGTAGAAAATCTAGCATTTAAATTACTACGGGCTAGAGGCCAAATCAAAAAATTAAATAAGATGATTAAACAATTAGAAAGTGAACGGCTTAGCCTTGGAGAACAATGATGAAAATAAATGAAGTAATGGGACGTATTACAAAAACAGATGCTACAACAGGAATAGAAATAACCAATCCAGATAACACCAAAATCATTATTCCTCCTGAAAAAATGGCTCAAATCGCACCAGATCCTATGACTCCTGGAAAATATGTAATGAATAAAGATGCATTGACCATGCAAACTAACAAACTCATACCTCCTAAGCTAGGCGGAGAAGTAATGATAAAAGATGCTCCTATAGAAGAAGAACCAGTAGAAGAAAAAACAAATTATCATTTTGCAGGAGCGGCTGCGGGGCATAAAGAAGGAGTTCCTGGTCAATGGCGAAATAAAGGACCTAAAAAAGATAGACCAGCTAGAGCAGGAGATTTGGTAGGCGGAGCAGAAGAATCTTTTAATGTAGATGATGAGCTATTAGAAAAAATGTTAATGATTGCTAACTTAAAATGAAATTCATAGAAATTTGGACTAATAATGAAGAAAAGGAGCTTCTCAAGAAGTTAGATAGACCAGTGAGATTAGCTAGCCTAACCGAACAAGAGCAATTCAGAATTCAGGCCCTTATTAGGAAAGATTTGGTAATTAAAGATGGATGGGAAAATCCTATAGTTGTGGCCAATCATGAAAAAATACAAAAAAAGAAATAGAAGTAAACATAAAGTAAAAGCACAAGTTTCCGAACTTGCAGCATTATTTGAAAAAGAACTGAGTCAGCTCATAGATGTAACAATACTACCCAATAATAAAGGGATTAAATATAAGCATTATCTAATCACTAGATTGCCTAACAACAACTATGGATTATTCGATCTGAGAAGTAATGATTTCATAGATCAGTTTTATCTTAAAAGCAGCGCACTTATGGGTGCAAAGGCATATCATCAAAACTTGATGATAAAATATTCTGAAATTAGGACTGTTGACCGTAATTACTGGGCTAGCGAGTCGGACATTTTAGTTTATGAAACTAGAATAAAGACGGCTAAAGATATAGATAGATATTTGATTTTATTAGATAAATTAGAAAATACGCGATTTAAAAACAAAGATTACAAGGATACCATCAGCAAGATGTTTAGATGGGCTTTTGTATAAATATACTTAATATGAATTCTAGGAATTTACCATGCAAATTAGAGATCTATCACAACCAGTTACCAGTCAAAAGCTAAATGAAAATATGGCTAGAAACTTTGGGTATAAATTGAAATTAGAGCATTTTTCAGATGCCCAATTAGAAGATGTACGCAATAAGCTACGTACAGAAATTAGCCAATTTGAGCTAGAAGAAAGTTTTGATAGTGTGCATGAAAATGCTCAGTATCAAAAAACTCGTGCTCTTTTAGATGTTATTAATCAGGCAATAGCAGAAAGAACTATGACATCGGGCGAAAAAACTAAAGAGAAAAAACTAAAAAAGAAACTTGACCCATCAGGAATGAAGGCTAGTATGAAAAAACAATACGGTGAAGATAAAGGCGAGAACATTTATTTCGCTACAATTCGTAAACGTGCAATGGATCACAGTGTACCAGAAAGCTGGATCAATCGTGCGATCAATAGAATGGAATTAGGCGAAAGCACAAATAATGAACTTAAGGCCGAACTTTTAATTAGATATGACTTAAACGAATCCGTTAGTAGTTTTATTCTAATGGAAGGCGAAGAAGATAAGGCACGTATTATTATGTCGACCAAAGATATGATTGACAGTGTTACTGGTTGGCTCGAAGATGTTGCTGCTATGAAGGCCGAACAATTATTAGAATTACAAGACTCTATAAGAGAAAATTTAGGAAACGATGTTGCAGAACAGTATATGTCTCAGGTTAAACCTTCCTTAGAAAGCATATACGCTGCGTTGGAAGAAACACGTCGTGGATTATCAGGCGGTCTGGCCGTGATTGCAGGAAAAGAGATGCCTCAGATGATGGGAGCAGGACCGGAACTAGGCGCAGCACCAGCACCTATGCCAGGCGAAGAGATGGGCGCACCAGAAGAAATGCCAGCTGAAGAATTACCAGTAGAAGAACCAGCAGCAGCAACTACACCACCAGCACCAGAGGCAGGCAGAGCTAAAAGAGAATCAGTAGACTATAGTCGTAGACTAGGCATTTTATTGGCATCAAAAAAAAAGTAATGCTTGAAATGGTAGATCCCGTAGTGTCCGCACTACGGTTTCTACAATCCGACGCCAACAATCAAGGTAATATTTCCAAAATACATTACACAGCTTTGAATCAAGCAGTCATTGATTCAGGTCAACCTAAAGTCGGCTATAAAGAATTTGTAGCACGTTGGAACAATCCCCAAGATCCTATTCATAGTCTCGTCGGAGATTTTGATGGCGAGCACATCACATTGAAAACAGACCAGGATATGGAGAAAGAAATGCCGGAAGTACCAGGCACAGATGTAATGGATAGAACAGCTAAGGCAGCAACAAAACGAGCAGAAAATAATCCTTTAGAGGCTTGATTATTTTTTTATTAACTTTTATAATAGAGAATGACTCTATTAAAACCAAAATATGTTTATGAAACCATAAACAGACAATCAGTAGAAGGCCGACGTTTATATTCTTGTCCAGATGGTAGTAAAGTTCCTAGTGTAACTACCATCCTGGATGCAACTAAATCAGCAGAAAAACGAATCGCATTAGCTAATTGGCGTAAAAGTGTTGGTGCAGAAAAAGCACAACAGATAACAACAGAAGCAGCCAATAGAGGTACACGTATGCACAAGTATCTCGAAGACTATATAAAGAGCGGAAAGATTTCTACTCCTGGAACAAATCCTTATAGTAAACAAAGTCATACAATGGCTAAAACCGTCATCAAAGAAGGATTAAAGAATGTTGATGAAATATGGGGAGTTGAAGTCGGGCTTTATTTTCCTGGAATTTACGCTGGTACAACAGATGGAATAGGTCTACATTTAGGACAAGAATCGATACTAGACTATAAACAAACTAATAAGCCTAAGAAAGAAGAATGGATAGAGGATTACTACCTTCAGCTGACTGCTTATGCACTAGCACATAATGAAGTTTATAAATCAAATATTCGAAAAGGTGTTGTCCTGATGTGCGTTAAACCGGATGAAATCGAACCGGGAATATGGGACAAGCCAAAGTACCAAGAATTTGTTCTTAAACCTAGCGATTTTGATATGTGGGAACAACGCTGGTGGAAAAGGGTAGAAGAATACTACAGCAAACTATGATAAATATCCAATAAAAGGATATTTTCATGGCGGTTTTACAAATCTCTAAAATTCAAATCCGCAGAGGAACTGCAGGGGGCGGAACAGGAATTCCTCAGCTGGCAAGTGGAGAAATGGCCTGGGCACTGGATACACAAGAACTGTATATCGGAAATGGCAGTGTAGCAGAAGGTGCACCTGCTGTGGGCAATACTAAGATTATCACATTAAACGATTTTACAACCGCCGGAAATGTTTTAAATCTAATAAAACACATATATAAGTCTACTGATACCACTATTCAAACAGGCCCAACACCTAATGCACCCGTATCTAGGTTTTTGCAAGACAGATTAGATGATAGAGTTACAGTGGCAGACTTTGGCGCTGTAGGTGACGGAGTGATCGATGACACAGTTGCTATTCAAAGAGCGATTAATCAACTTTTCTTAAATCCGTCTACCAAAGCTTCGGGTAATACTAATTTTGCCGTAGCAGCTCGCAAAGTTTTAGAATTTGGAGCAGGAGTTTATAAAGTAACTTCAACTCTTTATGTTCCTAGTTATGCCAGCCTAGTAGGAGCAGGACACGATAAAAGCATCATCAGACTAGATGGTGGTTCTGGACCTTTAATGCAGTTTATAAATGATAATTCTACGATTGGAGTAGTCAGTCCTATAGCTAGTACAACGGCTACAACCCAACCTAGAAATATTAAGTTACAAAACTTAACCTTATTTGTTAATTCAAACAGTGAAACAGCTTTACGTATGGATGCGGCATTTGATTGTGACATTTTTGATGTCACGTTCAAAGGTTTATGGAATAATGACTATAATGTTTCATCTATAGGGATTGAATTAAATGCAAAAAGTAGTCTGGTAACCTGTAGTAGGAATCATTTTAGCCATGTAGATATTTTAGGCTTTAGTCATGCAGTCTATGCATTGGGTGACATAAATTCAAACGAGTTCGCCGACATGCATATTGTAGATGTTTATAGGGGATTCGCGTTAGGCTACAATATAGGCACAAACAATTATGCTGACGGTGTAACTGTGGGACAACAATATGGCCCAAGAGATAATGGGATTAGTAATGTAATATTTGAAAATGTTAAAAAACAAGCTATATTACTGGGTTTAGGTACAGGTAATAACTTTGACGGCATAACTTTAACAAATGTCGGTAATGATGGTTACGGAAATGCTTCACCTATGATGCCTCAGATTTATATAGGCAGTCCTAAAAACGATAGTGATAATATTAAATCAGATAGAACTGATGATTTGGGCCTATATGTAGGAAGTGGTTTTATTTCTACTGCAATAAAAACAACTACAGGAAGTAATTTGTTAACTCTTGATTCAATCAGCGGATTAACTTTCAATCTTCCTGTAAAATTTGCAGGAACAAGTTTTGGCAATATCATATCTAATACTAATTATTGGATTAAAGAAATTAGAAGTAATGCCATAATTTCTATACAAAGTTACTCAAGGAATGCTAGCGATATTGTAACAATTAATACTGCATCGTTACATAATTTAATTACTAATCAAACGGTAAGCATTACTGGTACACTGGTTGATCAGGCAGATGTACTTATAACTGTGATCGATAGTAATACTTTTACGTTTCTTTCATCATCCAGCGGTGTAATAACAGAAACCGCTACAATAAGTGGGATCGTCACTCCTGCTAACCAAGTTAAAATAAGTGCAAGTTCTCTAGGACCTGAATTGACGTTAACTACAGCCACTGGAACAATGAACATGGTAACCAATTGGAACGTTGTTCCTTTCTTACCTATAGTTGCTGGATATGCTAAGGTTGAATCTTGGGGACAGTATAGATTTCCAATAACTAATTATTCAAATAGCTTTGTGCCTGTTGCTAGATTACCTTTAAATACTAATCAATTGGGTATCCCTGAAAGATCAGTCCATTATAACATTGAATATTTGTACACCACTGATTCCAATAGTTTCGTAAGATCGGGTGATATAACTATCACTGCAGAGGCAGACACTCCTTATATTTCTATGTCGGATGATTATAATTTTGCAGGGCCTGTTGAAGATCCTGAAGTGGTAGAGGTTGATCCAGTTGCTTTGCAATTTAAAGCAGAAGTCTACGATTATAATGGAGTTCCTTATGTAGGAAGTCCACAGGTTCCTTATACGATAGTGCTGTCTTATAAAAATTCACTATTAGATGGGTTAGGACAAATAGCGTTCGCCTACACTCAACTGCTTCGATAAAAGTTTATTTGACATATTTGTAAACTACTAATATAATTTCATTCTAAAAGATGATAAGATATTTGTGATAGTAACAACTACTAAAACGTCAAGTAAATCAATGATATTCCGTCGGTGTACTTTCCGATTTGGAATTATAACTGTTCACTAAATACTTCCTAAATTACAACTAAAAAACTATGAGCAAAATTACAGTCACAAAAAGAGATGGAACTAGAGAACCGTTACACATTGAAAAATGGCAAGCCCAAGTAGCGAAGGTATGTAAAGGAATTGCCGATGTCAGTCAGTCGATGATAGAAATTAAAGCACAATTGCATTTTTACGATGGAATTACCACAAAAGAGATTGATGGTATCACTCTTAGAGCAATTGTAGATTTAATAGATGTAGAAAATAATCCAGACATAGGTCACACAAACTATCAATATGTAGCAGGCAAGCAGCGTCTTAGTATGCTACGCAAAGATGTGTATGGTAGCTACGAAGTTCCAAATCTCTATGATATAATTAAGAAAAATGTAACAGTTGGGTTATATACCCCCGAACTTCTTGATTGGTACAGCGAAGAAGATTGGAATAAGATGAATGATATGCTCGATCACGAAAAGGATGAGCAATACAGTTATGCTGCTATCGAACAACTAATTGAAAAATATCTAGTCAAAAATCGTAGTACAAAAGAAATTTATGAAACTCCACAAGTTCGTTACATGGTAGCTGCAGCCACAGTGTTCCATCGTGAAGAACCTAACACAGCTAGAATGCGCTACATAAAGGAATATTATAATGCTGCTAGTGATGGCCTTTTTACTCTTGCTACTCCTGTCCTTGCTGGTCTTGGCACTCCGACTAAACAATTTTCTAGTTGCGTTCTTATTAGGTCTGATGACGACTTGGATAGTATATTCGCTAGCGGTGAAATGATGGCAAAATATGCTAGCAAAAGAGCTGGCATCGGATTAGAGATTGGTCGATTGCGTCCTCTAGGCAGTCCTATACGCGGTGGCGAGATCATGCACACAGGCATGATTCCATTTTTAAAGAAATGGTTTGGAGATTTACGTTCGTGTTCACAAGGTGGTATTCGAAATGCTAGTGCTACTGTTTTTTATCCAATTTGGCATCATCAGTTTGATGATCTTATCGTGCTTAAAAATAATCAAGGAACAGAAGAAACAAGAGTACGACACATGGACTATGGCGTGGTTCTCAGTGCTTTCTTCTGGAGAAGGTTTAAAGATAAAGGATCCATTACTTTCTTTGATCCCAACGAAGTACCAGACCTTTATGAAGCTTTCTATAGAGATACGAAACGGTTTGAAGATTTATACACCAAGTACGAGAAAGTACCTGGTCTGCGCAAGAAAGTTATCTCAGCAGAAGAAGTTTTTAAAAGTGGAATTCTAAAAGAGCGCACTGATACAGGACGTATCTATCTTGTATTCATCGATAACGTAATGAATCAAGGACCATTCGATCCTGAATATCACACCATTTATCAAAGTAATCTCTGCTGTGAAATTCTATTGCCTACCAAATCTTTTAAACGTCTCGACGATGCTGATGGCAGGATAGCCTTATGTACTTTAGGCAGTATAAACTGGGGAGCATTCCGTAATCCAGAAGACATGCGTCGCGCATGTCGTATTTTACAGCGTAGTCTATGTAACATTTTAGATTATCAAGACTTTTTGAGTATTCAAAGTAAACTTAGTAACGATGAAATACAGCCATTAGGAATCGGAGTGACTAATCTAGCTTATTGGCATGCCAAACGCAATCTAGTTTATGGCGAGTCAGATGCATTACACGAAGTAAAATCTTGGATGGAACATCAAGCATACTATCTAACTGAAGCAACTGTTGAGCTTGCAAAAGAAAGAGGTAAATGTAAAGACAGCGATCGTACTAGATATGGACAGGGTATTTTTCCTTGGGAGCTACGTGCCAATGGCGTTAACGAATTAACAGACTTTACTCCCGAATTAGATTGGGAGACACTACGTAAGGAGATGAAAGATCATGGTGTACGAAATGCTACTCTTATGGCTATTGCTCCAGTTGAGTCTAGTAGTGTTGTTATTAATAGTACAAATGGCATTGAAATGCCTATGAGTTTAATTACTATTAAAGAAAGCAAAGCCGGGTCTTTTACACAAGTTGTACCTGAATATCATAAATTAAAAAACAAGTATCAATTAATGTGGGATCAAAAAGACTGTTCCGGTTACATAAAAACAGCCGCAGTATTGGCAGCTTATGTAGATCAAAGCATTAGCACAAATACTTTTTATAATCCGGCACATTTTCCAGACCGTAAAGTGCCTACCACTTTAATTGCAAAAAATTTAATGCAAGCACATTTATGGGGTATTAAAACCTTTTACTATAGTTTAATCAATAAGGCAGGCAGTAAGGCTCCACAGGAAGTTAAATCTGAAACTAACGGATATCATGCTGTTGGTATGAATGGTTACGAAGTAGATATTGATGCCATGTCAGATGAGGATTGTGAGGCATGTAAATTATGATGGATGCATACGATTTGTATCATGAATTACAAAAAGCTTGGCAACAAGTTGCAAGTAGATCTGATGCAGGTGATTTAAAAAAAATATGGAACGAAAGTCCTGTGTATGTTAATGGTAAAGTAGTCACAGGAGTGAAAATAGAAAACAATCAAATAATCTTGGAGACAGAATGAGCCACGCTCAATATAATTTAAACACAAAGACAGACTACCTACACAGAAAAATGTTTTTAGACCCTGCAGGTCCTGTCACTATTCAAAGATTTGAAGAAGTAAAATATAACAAAATTGCAGACTTTGAAAAAACCGCTCGAGGTTTTTTCTGGGTGCCAGAAGAGATTAGTTTGACTAAAGATGCACAAGATTTTAAAGATGCATCGGATGCAGTCAAACACATTTTTACAAGTAATCTTTTAAGACAAACTGCTCTTGACAGTATACAGGGTCGAGGACCTAGTCAAATCTTTACGCCTGTTATCAGTTTACCAGAACTAGAAGCACTAGTTTATAATTGGACATTTTTTGAAACTAACATTCATAGCCGTAGCTACAGTCATATCATTCGTAATATCTATAATGTACCTAAGGAAGTATTCAACACGATTCACGACACTACAGAGATTGTGGAAATGGCATCGAGTGTAGGAGATTATTACGATCGGCTCCATCAAATTAATTGTGCAAAAGAAACAGGCAGTCAATATTCTGAACAAGCACATGTTCGTGCAATCTATCTGGCATTACACGCCAGCTATGCTTTAGAAGCATTCCGTTTTATGGTATCATTCGCTACAAGTCTAGCAATGGTAGAAAACAAGATCTTTATTGGTAACGGTAACATTATCAGTCTTATCTTGCAAGACGAACTTTTACACAAAGGTTGGACAGCTTTCTTGATTAACCAAGTAGTTAAGGAAGATGCTAGATTTGCACAAGCCAAGATCGACTGTGAAGCAGAAGTCTACAAGCTATATATGGAAGTTATTCAAGAAGAAAAGAATTGGGCTGACTACTTGTTTCAAAAAGGTCCAGTTATTGGTTTAAATGCTAACATCCTAAAAGATTTTGTTGATTACACAGCAGTTGGTGCATTAAAAGAAATTGGTATTAAGTATCATGAGCCTGCACCAAAAACCACTCCAATTCCGTGGTTCAATAAGCATAGTGATACACACAAAAAACAAACTGCCTTGCAAGAAAATGAGTCAACAAATTATGTAATAGGTGTTATGTCAGACGCTATAAATTATGAGGAGTTACCAGTTTTATGAAGGCAGTAGTATGGAGTAAAAATCATTGTCCTTTCTGTGATCAAGCAAAGGCATTGTTGAAACAAAAAGGTATTGAAGTTGAAGAAAAGAAAATTGGAGAAGGCTATACAAAAGAAGATCTATTAGCAGCCGTTCCAACAGCACGTACAGTTCCACAGATATTTTTAGACAATAAGCATATTGGTGGTTTCGCAGAATTGAAGATTCATTTGAAAGGGTAATATGTTAATTACAAAAGGTATTTCAGAAGGCGAAGTGGTTACAATTAAAACTACTGCAGGCGAAGAAATAATTGCAAAATTAATTGAAAATAAAGATAACGAAGTCACTGTTAGTAAACCAATGGCTCTTACAGCAGGAGCAAAAGGTATTGCTCTTGTGCCGTTTTTGTTTACAACTGATCCTGATACTCATATTTCTATATCAAAACAAACAGTAATGGTTGTAGCACCAACGGATAAAGAGTATGCAGACACTTACGTACAGCATACAACAGGAATTAAATTAGTATAAGGAGCATGTATGGCAGATGTATCGCGCCCAGAAGCCCATTTAATGGATATTAATACAGTTAATTTATGGTTAACTAATGCAAAACATCAACCAACTAAATCAGTTGAAATTGAAGGCACTCCTGCGACTAGGCAGGCAAGTTTAACAGAATTTTTTACTAGTGTTGCAACTAGTGCCGCCTTTCAGGTTGGTGCAGAATTAGCTAGTAACATAATTAATTTAGATGTGCTAAAAGTTAACAATATTGGGGCAAAGTACGGCACGGATTCCTTTTTATACAAAGCAGCAGACGGCATATTAGCTACCAAAACATTTGTAAAAGAAACTACTTCAGCTGTAGTATCATCAGTAGATGATTTTACTAAACCTATTACAGAAACATTCGAGGCTGGATATAACGCAGCTAAAAGTGCTCTTGTTAATCCTTTAAGTAATCAATACACAGAAGCCATAGTAAAAGCTACAAGTGCTGCTGCTGATTTTGTAACTCAAGCATCGTCTTTGGCTGCAGTCGGAATAGATGATACTGCAATGTTGGCAGCAAAACAGTTTTCTGACGGCACTGCCATTCCTACTCTTCAAGGAGTAAAGGATCATTCCGATAATTTGACCCAAGGTAATTTTACTCTAGACAATGCAGTGGTTGCCGCCGCGCCTTCAGAAACTTCTATGGTAAGTATTTGGACTGCCAACACAAATTATACATCTCCAGAATATGAGCCTGTAACAAATAATGATATCTTACGTGCATTAGGATTTGAACCTCAGCCAACATTTGAAGACATGTGTGGCATTTTTACAAAACAGCAGTTACATGATAATTTACAAGCAGCGATTGAAGATGAAGAAGATAAAAGAAATGCCATTACGGCTGCAGTTTCAGTTCAAGATAAGACTGACGCTTACTTAGCTTGGCAGGCAAGTTTTGATAATTATAAAAATTGTGTTTTGGCCCTAAGATCTGAAACAAGAAATAATCAGAAAAAAATAACACAGGTGATTGCACAAGAAAATTCTCTTGCTGCAATTAGTAAGGTTAATACAACAAGGAACTTAATATCAGATCCAGCTGTGTTGGCAGTTTATGATTCCTGTCTTACAGCAAATGCAAAAAAAGCATCTGATGCACTAGACGTCTTTATTCAAGGACCACCGACAACTTGACGTACTTAAAATTACCGTTTATAATACTTATAAATACTTAAAAGGAGAGTAACATGGGTAAACTTGTTAAACAACGTGCAGCTAAAACAAAAAAAGCACAAAGACAAAAAGACACAAAAAGAATTAATAGTAAACGTAAGTAAATGGCATACTCTGAACAAGTAGTTGATCATTATGAAAATCCACGGAATGTGGGCAAATTAGACAAAAACGATCCTGAAGTAGGTACAGGATTAGTTGGAGCTCCAGCCTGCGGTGATGTTCTACAACTTCAGATCAAAGTTAGTGAAGGAGTGATCACTGATGCGAAATTTAAAACATATGGCTGCGGGAGTGCGATTGCGAGCTCGTCGCTCGTCAGCGAATGGGTCAAGGGAAAAACGCTTGAAGAAGCAAGTGCAATTAAAAACACCCAGATTGCGGAAGAGTTGGCTCTACCACCAGTTAAGATACATTGTTCAATCCTAGCAGAAGATGCAATAAAGTCTGCTATTCAAAATTACAAAGAGAAAAATGGTATCACTAACTGAACGAGCAGCCAAAAAAGTACTGACACACATAGAAAAAAGAGGAAAAGGCCAAGGTATTACAATTGGTGTGAAAACCACCGGTTGTAGCGGAATGGCATACAAATTGGAGTATGTAGATCACGCTCCTGTGACTAGAGATTGGATGCAATACACTAGTCATGGTGTCAAAATTTGGGTAAATGGAAAAGATTTACCCTATCTAAACGGTTTAACAATGGATTGGAAAAGACAAGGACTAAATGAAGGTTTTGATTTTTCCAATCCCAATGAAAAAGATCGCTGCGGATGCGGCGAATCTTTTAGAATTTGACTTAACTCGTTTTCTATAATAAAATAACACTTTACTTAACGTAAGGACACAAAATGAGTATGCATTTACATCACCCATCTTTGTCTTTGAATGGCAAGAAAAAGGGAAAGAAAAAGTTTGCTTCAGCAGAAGCTAAACGTAAACAAGAACAATTAGCTGAATCTTGGAACGAGTTGTTGAAAAAATATGCTCCTAGCACCAAGATTACTCCTGTTAAAAAGAAACTGGATTATAAACTTTCTATTCCTGAGGCTAGATCTACACGCCATATACCTAGTGTTGACACAGGATTAGGAAATGCTGTAAAATCTGCACCCAAGATTTACACGGGTACAAAAGTTAAAGGTATAGCAACTATGCACAAAAGTAATGCGGTTCCTGTTTTCACAGATGAAGAAGCTATCGAAATTTCTAAAATGCGGCGAGGCTAGATGTATAAGTATAAACTAGCACTTTTTACAAGGTCTAATTTGGATAATTATTTAATGTGTCCAAAAAAAGATGGCACAGGTAAAATTTTAAAAGGAGATGCCAACGGCCAAAACTTAATTAAAGACGGCGCTAGCGACGCCTGATCCAGCGTAAAGGAGAAAAAATATGATACGCATCATTAAATTTTTTATAATGTCTATGTCTATATTTGTCATAGCACTTTTAAGTCACAAAGTTATTTCGGCGAAGTTTGAACATCTAAAAGCAGAGAAACAATACGTAAGCCCAATAACAGCCAAGATGAGACAAACACAACTAGAATGTCTCGCAAGAAACATCTATTACGAAGCAGGTTATGAGCCCTTCGAAGGAAAAGTAGCAGTCGCACAAGTCACACTTAATAGAGTGGAAAGTGGACAGTTCCCTTCAGATGTATGTCAAGTCGTATATCAAAAGAATATTGTATACGAAAAAGTTCTATGCCAATTTAGCTGGTACTGCGAACAGGCCAGTTTTAAAAGACCAATGAATGGTTTGGTATATGCTGAAAGTATGGAAGTTGCCAAAAAAGTTTTATTAGAAGGATTTAGATTACCCTCTGTAAAGCAGGCTCTTTACTATCATGCTGATTATGTAAATCCGCGATGGAATAAAACCCCAATCGCAAAAATAGGTCGTCATATATTTTACAAATAAGAGGAAATAATGGTTGAAACATTGAAAACAAAACTGAAAAACTTTTTTAGTGCAACACTGTGGATTAGATTTATAAGATCACATGCACCAAATATATCTGCTGAAGCAGCTGGTTGGTGTGCAGTAGTTCTTTTACATCTAGCTACAATTCCAACATTGTTAGCTGTTCTTACAGGCTTGACAGAACGTCTGCCACCCGTTGATCTAATTCTTTTTAGCTGGGTGGGTTTGTTCTTGTTGTTCCTTAAAGCTACAGTACAGAAAGATCTTCTCAATATTGTAACTATTGGATTTGGATTCTTTGTTCAAGCTTGCTTGTTAGCCCTTATTGTGTTTAAGTAACCAATATAGTTGACCTACAAAAGCCTCTACGTTAGACTACGTTAGAGGCTTTTTGCTGATAAATATTAGATAATTAAGGAGCATTAAAATGCCATCAGGATTTCAACAAAATGTGAATCAACTTTCACCAGGTTTTTATAGAGTCGTGTTAACTATGACAAACTCGACTTATTACCCAACTACGGATGGGAATGATAACGGCGGCGTTACACCGAATAGTTCAGATAGTTTTAGCACTGCAAATTTACCTACAACATTAGTGGCAGGAAAAGCTCGCGCCAGAGGAAATATGCGTTTTCGTAATATTGTAAATGCTCTTTCTGGTATTGCAGATTGTCAAATTCTAGATATTGAAGTTGATAGCGATGAGACGAATGGTGATTCACAGGCTACCACTCTAGCATTTACTGTGAAATACGACCGCGATACTTTTATTCCAGAAACAGGAACAGACATTGCAGGTGGAAGTATTACAACAAAAGCACTTTTTCTTAAAAACGAAATTGCTAAAGCTATTCGTGTTTCAACTACTGCCACTGTCCGTGTTTATGACGGGTCCACTGGTCAAGATAAACAATTACCGATCACAGTAACTCATACCGGAGCCACTGCTGCTCAAACGTTAGGTACAGTTGCAGTTGTGCTTATCGATGGCACTGAGTTAATTACAGCTGATGCATCGGGAGACGCAGAATAATTAAATTATGATTCTAGCCTGGCTGTTATTACTTACTGGCTTAACACTTTCAGCGGTCGCAATTTATTACTCAGTAATAGGTTTGGCCGCTATATTTTCCGCGGCTGTGATTCCTATCTATATCATGGGATCATCGTTGGAAGTGGCCAAACTAGTCTGCGCCAGTTGGTTAAAAGCCAACTGGGACCGCGCACCTCGCTTTATGAAGATCTACATGGCCATTGCTGTGGTAGTTTTAATGCTAATCACTTCAATGGGTATTTTTGGTTTCCTATCAAAAGCACATAACGATCAAAATCTAGTAAGTGGAGATGTGCAAAGTAAAATTGCAATCTATGATGAAAAGATCGCCACCGAAAGAAGTAACATCGATGCAGCTAAAAAAGCACTTCAACAGATGGATGCACAAGTTGATCAAATGTTAGGTCGTACTGACACAGACAGAGGTGCAGAACGTGCTGTGCAGATTAGAAAGAATCAAGCTAAGGAACGTGCAGTATTACAGGCTGAAATTACCAAGAGTCAAAAAGAAATTACAAAATTACAGGCAGAGAGAGCTCCTATTGCTGCAGAAGTTAGGAAAGTCGAAGCAGAAGTAGGCCCTATTAAATATATTGCCAAATTTATTTACAGTGATAAAATAGATGAGAATCTACTAGAAAAGGCAGTTACTTGGATTATTATTCTTATTGTTATTGTTTTTGATCCTCTTGCTGTTATTATGTTATTAGCAGCTCAGATGACATTCTTGTGGTTAAAAGAACAAAAAGAAGATGAGAAAGAAGATAAAGAAATAGAAGAGTGGTTCGATAAAACAAAAGATCGTGCCAAAAAGTTAGATGAGGAAGCAGTAGAAAGAAAAACTATTACAGAATTAATTACACCGCCTCAACCAACCGAACATGCAATCTGGGAAGATGCTCTTACTGTCAATAAAGAAGAAAATAAAACAGATGTAGAAGATATAAAGAAAGATGAAGAGCCTCCAGTTCCTCTTGAACAATGGAATGCAATGATAGAGGAAGCAGAGAGAGCTGTAGAAGAAGAAAAGTTAAAAGAGAGCATTGCAAAAGGCGAATCCTACATTGACAGTGAAGGTAATGCTATCTCTGTTGAAACAGAAGAAATAAAAAAAAAGAATTACATGATGAAGACCGAGGATGGACAGATTCACATCAAAGAACAGGATATGTCCAAAATTCAGAACAAAGCGAAAACACAATCTGGGGAAGAATAAACAAGGAACGAAATAAATCTAAAGATGAACTTTACGTTCTTTACAATCAAACTAATAGTTTCATGGATCTAAATGTAGAACCCAACGAAGATCTTGAACTATATAGTTTTATAGAGGAAACTAAGAAGAAAGGGCCGAGATTTAGTAACTATACTTTAGATCGCCTTGAAATTTTTGTTAAAAAGATAAATGAATTTAGGAAAAATAACACTAATAACACCACCGGATAAATTATTCAATTTAACATTGAGTTATCTTTTGGTAAAACCTAGTTTAAATGCAAAGCAACAATTCCAAGCCATTTTAAGCCGATCTGTTGACGATATCAATGTTTTTATTTTTGACGAGCAAGAACATGATATTGATTGGTTGTTAAGTGTTGCAGGAAATGTAGATGTAATAGTGGTAGACATTGATAATTGTGATCCTACAACTAAATTATTTGTGACCTTCTTATTAGCACAACCAAATACACACTATATTACTACTGATGACACTACTCCATATAATCTTATCAGCAAGAATAGGATCTACAACTTAAATCAGATAGCAGAAAAAATCTTGGCAGAGGATAATGAGGATGAAGATGAGTAGATCTAAAGGAACAGGAATCACTGCTAGAGAAGGAGAAGGCATTAATCAAATGTTACGTCGTTTTAAACGTAAGGTCGATGATGCTAAAATCCTAGAAGATTTAAGAAAAAAAGAATTTTACGAAAAGCCTACTACTGAACGTAAACGTAAAAAAGGCGCAGCTCAAGCACGTTGGCGTAAAAAATTAGAAAAAGAACAACTTCCACCAAAACTCTATTGACAATAAGTAGAATCTGTGCTAGCATATAAACTCATATTCTTATAGAAAGTTTGTATGCTAACAGATGTAATGATTGACTTAGAAACACTTGCAACATCACCTAATTCTGCCATCTTAACAATTGGCGCGGTCAGATTCGATCCTTTCGGTGACGATATTAAAGATCCTAAATGTAAAAAACTTTACATTAAGGTTGATATAGATAGTTGTGAAGAATTAAATTTAGAAGTAAATGACGATACAATCACCTGGTGGGCTAGTCAGAGCCAGGAGGCACAAGACGAGGCTTTCAATCCTGAAGGCCGTATTCATATAAAAGATGCAATGGATCAGCTATATAAGTTTTGTTGGGGTGCAAAACGTGTATGGAGCCACGGAGCAAGCTTTGACACAGTAATTTGTGAAAATATATTTAGAAAATTAAAGAAAGCTGTGCCTTGGAAATTTTGGGAGGTTCGTTGTACTAGAACGTTATTCGATTTAGGAATGGATCCCAAAAGGCCTCCTGTTCTCAAGCATCATGCATTAGAAGACGCTTGGAATCAAGCTGTTGGTGTGCAAAACATGTACCGTACACTAAGAGGTGCCAGCTCGATGGATGGTAGACAGTTTTTACCTTTTGCAAATGAAAGATAAACATGCGAATTGAAACAGACACTAAGCTAGACTTTAAGGATGTTTTAATAAGACCTAAACGATCTACTCTATCAAGTCGAAAGGATGTTGATCTATCTAGAAAATATGTATTTAAACATAGCAGATTAGAGTGGTCTGGAGTGCCAATTATTGCTGCCAATATGGATGGTGTTGGTACATTTGATATGGCCAAAAAACTTTCTAATCATAAACTGTTTACATGTTTGGTAAAAAGTTATGAGCTAGATGACTTCGCAGAGATCAATTTAGATTATAATCATGTTGCAGTTAGCACTGGTACTAGTGACACAGATTGGACAAAATTACAACAGATTTTAAATACCTATCCAGAATTTCATTTTATTTGCGTTGATATTGCCAATGGGTACAGTGAGCATTTTGGAAATTTTATAAGCAAAGTCCGTGATCGTTATCCTAAGCATACTATAATTGCAGGAAACGTAGTCACGGCAGATATGACACAGGAGTTAATATTACGTGGAGCAGACATTGTTAAAGTGGGCATCGGTCCTGGGAGCGTTTGCACGACTCGTATTCAAACTGGCGTTGGTTACCCTCAGCTTAGTGCTATTATTGAGTGCGCTGATGCTGCTCATGGGCTTGGTGGACATATTATTGGAGATGGGGGATGCACCTGTCCGGGAGATATTGCCAAAGCCTTCGGTGCAGGTGCTGACTTTGTCATGCTGGGAGGAATGCTTGCCGGACACGACGAAGGTGGTGTATCAGAATTTGACGGAAGGGTAACTTTTTACGGAATGAGTTCCGAAACTGCTATGAACAAACATCATGGCGGAGTAGCAAATTATCGTAGCAGCGAAGGACGTACAGTTAGTGTACCCTATAAAGGACCTGTAGATGCTACAATTATAGATATTTTGGGAGGACTGCGTAGCACATGTACTTACGTAGGAGCCCCGTCTTTAAAGCAGTTGAGTAAATGTACTACATTTATTAGAGTGAACTCGCAGTTTAATGATGTGTTCGTTCAAAAGACTAAATAAAAAATGTACAACGCTCAAGTGAGGTTGTATTAATCTTGCTTAATTAAAAGGAGAAAACAATGAGCAAAATCATCGGTATCGATTTGGGTACAACAAATAGCTGTGTTGCAATTTTAGACAACGGCATTGCAAAAGTAATTGAAAACAGCGAAGGTGCTCGTACTACACCATCAATCGTAGCTTACACTGACAATGAAATTTTAGTTGGTGCAACAGCAAAGCGTCAAGCAGTAACAAATCCAAAGAACACAATTTATGCAGCCAAGCGTCTTATCGGACGTAAGTTTGCTGAAAAGGAAGTACAAAAAGATTTAGATCTAATGCCATATAAAATTATGCAAGCTGAAAACGGCGATGCATGGGTTGAAGCTGGTGATAAAAAACTTGCACCTCCACAGATTAGTGCAGAAGTACTTCGTAAAATGAAAAAAACTGCTGAAGACTATTTAGGTAAAGAGGTTACTCAGGCAGTTATTACTGTTCCTGCTTATTTTAATGACAGCCAACGCCAAGCGACAAAAGATGCAGGTAAAATTGCAGGATTAGAAGTACTGCGTATCATCAATGAACCAACTGCTGCAGCCCTAGCCTACGGTGTAGATAAAGCAGACAAGAAAGATCGCAAAATTGCAGTTTACGATTTAGGCGGTGGTACATTTGATATTAGTATAATTGATATTGCCAATGTTGATGGTGATAAACAGATTGAAGTTTTATCTACAAATGGCGATACATTCCTAGGCGGTGAAGACTTTGACCAAAGATTGATGGATTATCTTGTAGATGAATTTAAGAAAGAGAATGGCATCGATTTGAAATCGGACATGCTAGCATTACAGCGTTTAAAAGACAGCGCAGAAAAAGCTAAGATTGAATTGTCAAGTTCACAATCGACAACAGTAAATCTTCCTTACATAACTGCAGACACAACTGGTCCTAAACACTTGAATGTTACAATTAGTCGTGCAAAGTTTGAAGCTCTAGTAGAAGATTTAATTCAGCGTAGTATTGAGCCATGTAAAGTTGCTATGCAAGATGCAAATGTAACGGCTGCTGACATTGATGAAGTTATTCTTGTTGGTGGTCAGACACGTATGCCTAAAGTACAAGAAGCTGTTGAAAAACTATTTGGTAAGGCACCACGCAAAGATGTTAACCCAGACGAAGCAGTTGCAGCAGGCGCAGCTATTCAAGGTGCAGTTTTAGCAGGAGATAAGACTGACGTTCTATTGTTAGACGTTACTCCTTTATCACTTGGTATCGAAACAATGGGCGGTATTTTTAGTAAATTGATTAGTAAGAATACAACTATTCCTACTAAACATAGCCAAATTTTCTCCACAGCGGAAGATAACCAACCTGCTGTAACAATTAAAGTATTACAAGGAGAACGTGAACTTGCTAGATATAATAAAGTATTAGGCGAGTTTAATTTGACTGGTATTGAACCTGCACCTAGAGGTATGCCTCAGATTGAAGTTACATTTGATATTGATGCTAATGGTATTATTAGTGTAAGTGCAGTTGATAAACAAACCAACAAACAGGCTAATATCACAATCAAATCAGATTCTGGATTGACTAAAGAACAGATTGATAAGATGGTTCAAGAGGCAGAAGAAAATGCAGAAAACGATAAAAAACAAAGAGAATTAATTGAGGCTCGTAATGGCGCAGAAGGTCAACTTCATTCATTTAGGAAAGATTTTAATGATTATAAAGATCAACTTAATGATGAAGATAAAAGTAAAGCAGAAGAAGCGTTTACTAATTTAGAAACTGCTCTTAATGGCGAAGATGTAGAAGCTATCAATAATGCTGTTTCTAAAATGTTTGAGTCAATGGGCCCTGTTACTCAAAAGAAATATGAAAAAGAGCAAGCAGAAAGAGAAGCAGTAGCTAAAGAAGTTAATGAATCTAATGCTCAAGAAGCACAAACTACTGATGCGGAATTTACAGAAGTTAATACAGATAAAAAATAATTTGACACACACTGACACATTAATTATAATTTAAACAGTAGGGCGCCTATTAAGGGCCCTACAAGTTCTTGCTTAATTAAAGGAGAAATTAAATGACACAACTAAGAACTATTGATGCGGCAGCTCTTGCCAGTTTAAACAGAGCACTTGTTGGTTTTGATCGTGTTTTTAACAGCAGACTATTTAATGGAACAAATACAAATTATCCTCCATATAATATTCTCAAGCATGATGAAAATCATTATGGAATAGAAGTTGCAGTTGCAGGTTTTGATAAATCTGAAATAAAAGTTGAAGTCGACCAAGATCAACTTATTATTAAAGGAGAAAAATCTAAAACTGAAGAAACAGTAGAATACTTACACAGAGGTTTAGCTGCTAGGGACTTTGAACAAACATTTGCTCTTATGGAGTATATGAATGTTACAGGGGCAGAAGTAAAGGATGGTATGCTTAAAATCGCGATTGAGCGTATTATTCCAGAAGCACTAAAGCCTCGTTTGATTGAAATTAAATAAATGTAAATTTGGGGGAGTGTCACTCCCCCATTATTAGAAAGAAAATAATGCCAGGTACAGATATTCTATTAGATGAAAAAGTTGTTATTAAAGTAACTGAACCTCGTCAGTGGAAAGTAATTTTAATCAACGACGATACAACCCCTATGGATTTTGTAATTTCAATTTTAATTGAAATATTCAAACACAATGTAGATACTGCTAAAGATATTATGATACAAGTACATGAAACAGGTAGCGGTATAGCAGGAATTTATAGTTATGAAATTGCAGAATCAAAAGCGACAGAAACAACTAATATTGCCAGAGCTAATGGATACCCACTTCAACTACGTTTGGAGGAAGAATGAGTCTTAGAGAGCTCACTAGTGAAGCACATAAAAATGCAGAACGTCAAGAATTTGTAAAAATATTATTTTCTGGTAACATAAATCCTGAACTGTACGCAATTTATCTAAAGAATCAACATCCTATGTATGAACTTTTAGAAGTTTGTGCTATGCGCCACGGACTTCTTAATGGGATGGCCGGAATACGACGTGCGCCTAGTATCAATGATGATTTTTTAGAATTATGGCCTCATAAAGATACACAACCTGATATTTTGCCAATTACACAAAAATATCTAGATCATATCATGAGTATAAAGGAAGATCCTGAAAAATTAATGGCTCATATTTATGTTCGCCATATGGGAGATTTAGCAGGCGGACAAATGATTGCCAAAAAAATTCCTGGTAAGGGAAAGATGTACGAATTTGAGAATCCTGATAATCTAAAAGCAATTATCAGAGAAAGAATAAATGATTCTATGGCAGATGAAGCTAAGATATGTTTTGAATTTGCCACTGAGTTTTTTAAGCAAATGATGGAAGTGTCTAAAAAATATGTCTAATGCAGTCTGGGATACTTTAATAGATATAGAAACATATTTTGAATCTAAATTCTATGCCTCTGGTAGTATTATTAACGAACCTGGAATGGATCGTTTTAATCAACCTGGTTGGATTAACAAAGTTTGGACTAGTAGCCAATATCGTAGAGCACACATAGATGTAGTTGATGCTAGAGACACAAAAGGTTTATGGATGATGCATTGCTGTGTTTTCCCACATCTCCATAATCCTGCACCTATTTTTGGTTTTGATGTAATTGCAGGTAAAAATAAAATTACAGGTTGCTTTCACGACTTTAGTCCCGCAGGTGATCAACTGCATCCTTTAATAGAATGGTTTGCTATAGAGTCTAGTAAGTTAAATTGGAACAAGGTTAGAAAACTACCTGAGTGGGCAGAACGTATTTTTAATCCATGTATGATAGCAGCAGGAAATATTCAGGAAGAAAATGAACTTGCGCAAATTACTCAATTGGTACGTAGAACACTTACACATTATCTAGATTGTGTAGGTGAAACCAATGGCACTGCTAAAAACACAAAACAGTCGCAAAATTTTTACTGCGAAAATCAAAAGCAAAATCCTCATACTCCTAAAGTAATGACAAGTTTAGGATTAAACGAAGAAGATGTTAAAGTCTTTATTCAGCAGTGTTTATTCCCCGAAATATAATAAAACATAAAGTAAGCATATAATTGCTAAAAAAGTTTTAAAAAGCCCTAGATAATCTTTTGGCAAATAAAAGATATATACTTTATGTACAAAATTTTAGCTGCCACCTTACTGGCTACTTTAACTTTATCAGTGTATGCTGAACCTAGATCCAGACAACTTCAAGTAATGTGTGGTAGCTTTGAAGATGTAGAAATAACCATGGAAAGATATGGTGAAAAACTGGTTATGGCCACCCAGGCACCTAACGAAATGACTGTAAATTTACTTTATGCAAATTTCGAGACAGAAACTACAAGCTGGTTTGTTCATGATCTTAGAACAGATGAATATTGTATGGTCGGAGTTGGTAAAAAGATCCATATCCCGGATGAAAGTCCTTTGCATAAAGGTATAGGAATTGGCACTAAAGTTATATACAAATAAACCTGGAAAATTCCAGGTTTTTTTATGATAGGAGAACACTATGAGTTGGTATTCTCACAAACCTAGGAGAAATCCTCCACCACCTCCACCACCGTTTGGACCACCACATAGGATTTTATAGCGGTATTTAAAGTAATGCAAATAGCCGTTAAATATATTTGTAGTTAACGGAGCGAAGTATGTTTTACCTGAACTATATCAGGAGCGAAAGATCCGCAGTAATCTCTGGATCTAAGTAATGGATCCATTAACCCTTTTTGCCCTAGCAAATGGGGCTGTAAAACTTGTAAAGGAAGGATGTAAACTTTACAAGGATATCAAAGGAGCAGCCGGGGATATTAAAGATGTCCTCGCGGATCTTGACGACCAATTCCATAAAAAATTCAAAGATCATCCGCCGACTGTAGCTGAAAAAAATCAGTACATCCAAGAAAAAAATCGCATTATCGAGCTTAACAAACAGTCGGGCGATACTACAAATATCTATACAGAAATAGGACAACAATTAGGCGTATATTTTGATAATCTTTACAAATGTAAAGCTGTATTTGATGAAGAAGAACGTCGAAGTAAAAATGAAGTATATCATGGTGCAGATAGCTTAGGTAAACGAGCTTTACAAAGAGTTTTGCTGAAAAAACAGTTAACTGCAATGGGTGAAGAATTACGTGAAATTATGGTTTATCAAAGTCCTCCAGAACTAGGCGCATTATGGACGGAAGTTGAAGCAATGATGCAGGTAGTGGGCAAAGAACAATCGGGTGCTATTGCAGCAGAAATGCAACGTGAAAGAGAACGTGCAAAACAGAAGGCAAGACGAAATAAAAAAATAAAATATAGGATATTATGCTGGACCTCTAGCAGTATCGGAGTACTTTATATAAGTTGGTTAATTTGGGCTGTTGTCCAAATCAGAATTGAGCATAATCCAGAATTAGGAAGGTGTTTGCTTCCAAAAGGAACTTGGTTCTATGAAAACTATAATAACTTAAAATGGATTGATTGCGAAATACCTAAAAATAATTATTAAAGAGACTACCATGGCAGATGATGAAAAAGACGAGCTTCAAAAGAAGTTGAACGCCTTAAAACCTAAGAAAAAGAAATTGGCTGTGCCTGAAGGTTTCTTAGAAGAAGCTAAAAGTTACGAGGGTAAACTAGCGGCTATTAGGATTATTACAGAACGAGAAAAAGATAGGGTCATTTTAATGTTTAAGAAAATGATTGCACAGGGCCGCGAAGATTTAATTCGTATTGAAAAAGAACACGAAGCAGCTAAACGAGCCGCACAAATTAAAGAAGCTGAAGAAAAGAAGCGTAAACAGGAGCTAGAAAAAAAGTCAAAATCATTTTTTGGCAAGAAAAAATGAAAATTTGGAAGGAATTACTACCCAAATCTTAGATAAATACATATATTATAGATTGGAATAAAAATGAAGGACAAAATAGCACTATTTTTGCATCAGCCTAAGTGCTCAGTTCAATCAGGGAATGGTATTTTAGATGCCATAGGACAATACTACAAATTTAAGATCTTTACAAAGCATGAAATAGAAGATAATTTTTTTAAAGACGTAGCAATGGTTTGCTTTCCTGGAGGAGTCGGTGATTCTGACTCCTATGACTACTTGCTTATTCATCATCGTCGCACTATAATTAACTTTGTGAATAGAGGTGGAAAATATTTAGGTGTATGTATGGGAGCATATTGGGCAGGATCGCATTATTTTAATATATTAGATGGTGTAGAGGCAGAACAGTATATAAAAAGACCTAGAACTGATATAAGACGATATTATAGTAAAGCAGCAGATATCAAATGGAATAATGTTAAAACAAAAATGTTTTTCTATGACGGATGTGCGTTCATAGGCGATCGTAATAAATTTAAAACTATCGCAACTTATGCAAACGGAGATCCCATGGCAATCATACAAAATAATATAGGGGTAATAGGATGTCACCCTGAAAGCCAACAATTCTGGTATGATAAAAAATATCTTAAACCTCACTGGCATAAAGGTACTCATCATAAACTTTTAGCCGATTTTGTAGATCAATTATATCACTCATAAAACGATAAATATTTTATCAAATCACACAATGGTTGGTGATAAAATGTTTAATCAATATATTAATAATTACATAGATACATGCGTAGAATTATATCTTTACTATTGGTTTTTGCCTTCCTATTTTCTTTCTCAGGAAACCCCGCCATTGCCGAATCTTTGCGTGTTACAGCGTCCAGCTGGCTAGTTGCCGATACAGACGGTAATATTCTTAAAGGCAATAACACATCTCAAATAAGAGCTATCGCAAGTATTACTAAACTTGTTACTTCGATGGTGGTCTTAGATAGTCGTCAGAATTTAAACGAATATATCTATATGAAAAAATTTAAAAAATCATTGACGAGAAAAGATGTAATGGAATTAGCATTAGTTCATAGCGATAATCAAGCTGCCGATGCATTGTGTCAAAATTATAGATTTGGATACAATGGATGTATTTCGGCCATGAATATGAAGATGCAAGAAATTGGAATGTTAAACACTAGATTTGAAGATGCCACAGGCTTGAGTCATAACAATGTATCAACTGCAGAGGATTTAATCAAACTAGTACAAGTAGCAAACAATTATCCTGAAATTAAAGAAGCTGTTAAAAAAAGTTCGGTAAGTATACCTGCCATTATAAAAGTAAATTACAAAAAGAAGAAAAAGAAATTTTCTGAAACAAAGGCAAAACTTCTAACCTTTGTTAATACTAATCCTTTAGTTCGTACAGGAGAACCAGTAAGTATAAGTAAAACAGGTTTTAATAATGCTAGTGGCGGTTGTTTGGTGATGCAAATAACCACGGCATTAGGAGAAAGAATTGTTGTAGTGCTAGGTAGTAGAAATACCAGAACCAGAGCACCAGAAGCTTATCAATTAGCTATGAATTTCTAATTTTGGCAAGATTGATTTTTTCTAAAATTTTAATGTAAAACCAGCCTATATCAAACTCCCACCATTTAGAACTTAGTTTTGGACTAGCTGGATCTAAATGATGATTATTGTGTAATTCTTCTCCTCCAACTAAAATACCCCATGGGAATATATTAGTGCTATGATCTTTAGTTTCACCATTACGATAACCCCACCAATGGCCTAAACCATTGATAGTTCCTGCTGCCCAAAATGGAATCCAAATCATCTGGACACCCCATACTAATAATCCCCATGGTCCAAAAAGAACAAGGTCTATAACCAACATCAGAAGAATACCAAGGCGATGATAGGGTGTGTAAAGTTTACGTTCAATCCAATCTTTAGGAGTGCCAATTCCGTATTTCATACAAAACTCAGCATCTCTTCCCGCTTTATTGTATAAATGCCAGCCGGTGAACATAACTGTTTTTAAACCAAACACATGGGGACTATGGGGATCGCCATCTGTATCTGTAGATTGATGATGTTTACGATGTATTGCAACCCATTGTTTTGTGGTCATTCCTGTAGTTAACCATAACCAAAATCTAAAAAAATGATTTATCCAAGGATGAAATTCTACACCTCTGTGTGCTTGGCTTCTATGTAAATACAATGTTACTGCCACTATGGTAATATGTGTAACTACCAGTGTATAAATTAATTCGATCATTAATGAAATTGTTCCTCTTCTGTAGAACCCTTTAATGCTTGAGTACTAGCATCTTTTTCTACTGTTGTTGTTATTAAATCAAAATAGCTAGTTCCTACTTCTCGCTGATGTTTTACAGCCTCAAATCCTCTACTTTGATTAGCAAATTCTTTCTCTTGCATTTCTACAAATGCTGTCATACCTTTTCTAGCATAGCCGTGCGCAAGTTCAAACATCCCGTTGTTTAAATTATGAAAGCCTGCAAGTGTAATGAATTGGAACTTATACCCCATTGCTCCTAATTCTTTTTGAAATTTGCCTATAGTTATATCATCTAAATTTTTCTTCCAATTAAAGCTAGGACTACAATTGTAGGCTAACCATTTTCCTGGAAATTTTTTATGAACTGCTTCTGCGAACATACGTGCATATTGTAAATCAGGTCTACTGGTTTCACACCATATCAAATCTGCGTAGGGTGCATAGGCTAAGGCTCTATTGACTGCTTGGTTGTATCCACTTTGTGTTCTATAAAAACCTTCAACTGTTCTTTCGCCAGTTAAAAATGGTTTATCACAATCATCTACGTCACTTGTTATCAAATCGGCTGCATCAGCATCTGTTCTGGCTATTATTAAAGTAGGAACGCCTAACACATCTGAGGCTAAACGAGCGGCAACTAATTTGTTTATTGCCTCTCTAGTAGGTACTAATACCTTGCCTCCCATATGACCGCACTTTTTGGCTGAAGCTAACTGATCTTCAAAATGCACTCCTGCTGCTCCTGCTTCTATCATATCTTTCATCAGTTCATATGCATTAAGTACACCACCAAAACCTGCTTCTGCATCTGCTACGATAGGAGCAAAATAATCTATTTCCTTGCCTTCGCTCCATGCAATTTGATCTGCTCTTGAAAATGTATTATTAATTCTACGCACAACTGCAGGAACAGAATCTGCAGGATATAAACTTTGATCTGGATACATATCGCCTGCTAAATTTGCATCTGCTGCTACTTGCCATCCAGATAGATAGATTGCTTTTAAACCTGCCTTAACTTGTTGTAATGCTTGCATTCCAGTTAATGCACCTAAAGCATTAATGTAACTTTCTTTTTCTAATAGATTATATAATTTTTGTGCTTGATTTATTGCAAATGTATTTTGATATAGTTGTGAACCTTGGAGATTTATAACTTCTTTGGTTGTATATGGTCTTTTAATCAGAGACCATCTAGGATTATGAATCCAATCTTGTTCTAGTTCTTGTTCTCTCTGTGTACGTGTCATATTAATATTCCTGTAAGAGCCACTTTTAGGATTTAACGGTAGCGAATCGTTGCCTCCAAGGCAGCGGCGGCCTATCACCTACGTAACTAAGTTACGGTCCTAAGGTGAATTTTATTCTGAAATTTGAGGGCGTTGATAAAGTATAATACCTTTATCTCGTTGGAAAACCTGGACTGATATGCATTCTAATGTTTTTGCATATACAAGTGCATCTTCAACTTCCATAAATTCTTTTTCTTTATCTAGCAATTTTCCACTTATAGAATGCAAACTAACCACTTTTGCCTGAGATAAATCCGACATAAATTTCTCCGATATAGGAATATTTATCGCGTTATCTACCTTGGCCTCTATATTTCTTATAAGATTTACGCTGTTGTTTATTCATTGAACTTGTCTTCGCTTTACCACCCTGATTAGTTAATTTATGTACACTAGTATGAATTTTAGTAGTAGCTGTAGTTTTAACTTTTGACATAAACTGCTCCTTATAATATGTGTATTTATTGATTTTTTAACCAAAATTCTTGACTGATAATACAGCTTAATAAATAATGTATCATGACTATATTACTCTATATTTTAGGTGCTTTAATCATATATTTCTTAATATATGCTAGCGGCTTAATGGATGATAAAGACATATTTTAGGAAGCAATGAATGGTAATCTGTGTTTGTAGAAATATAAAAGAATCAGATTTTAAAACCAAAGAAGAATTGATTGAACGTATAATGCAATTAGATCATAACTGCGGACAATGCCAGGACTATGTCCAAAAGTTAAAAGAATTGTTGTATGAAGTAGAATGAAAGGTGTTCTGGACAGGGGTTCGACTCCCCTCATCTCCACCAAAAGCACATCGTATAGTATTCGATACGAAAGCTGGCCAGGCTGATGTGCTTCTGATGGGGATGTCATGGTTTCGACAGGGCAATGAGTAAGGATATGGACAACACGGTAGGCGATGACCGTTAATCAAGCAAAACTATAGATGCAACAACATCTAAATTCAAGTTTTTCGAAGTACCAGCAACTGTAGCTCGCGCTGCAAATGCTGATCGTTTCGAATTAGCTGCCTAAGAAACAGCACTTGCGAGGCAACTATGCCTTGTCACCGAAAATAGTAAAGGACCTTCGGGTCCTTTTTTTATAATAAATAGGTTATGTGGGTATTAATTATAAGTTTATATTTGGCGCAACCCTTGGGTCAAACTCAAAGTAAAGGTGTAATTCAGGCTCCTCAATCTAGTTACGAGGACTGTACACGAGAACGTGACAGAATCAAAGCAACTTGGTTCACAGAAGGTTACAAAGTAAGTCCACGTTGTGTGTATATCAAATACTATAATCAATACAATCATTCTTTTTAATTTTTTTTGCCAATTTACTGTTTTGTAACAGTGCTGTAATCTTAGTGTGCTTAAATAATTTTGTAGAACAGGGTCGTTCTACAATTTTATTAGGAGACACACAATGCGAAATTTTATCGCAACACTTTTATTAGTAGTATCCTCACTTGCATCGGCAGCAGACTTAACTGGAGCCGGTGCAACATTCCCATATCCAATTTATGCTAAATGGGCAGAAGCCTACAAAGCAGCTACAGGCATTGGGTTAAACTATCAATCTATTGGTAGTGGTGGTGGTATTCGTCAAATCAAAGCCAAGACAGTCGACTTTGGTGCAAGTGATATGCCACTTAAAAAAGAAGAATTAGATAAAGAAGGTCTTGTACAATTCCCAGCCATCATTGGTGGCGTTGTTCCAGTATTCAATTTAGATGGAATTGATTCAGGTAAACTAAAGTTGACACCAGATGTTATTGCAAATATACACTTAGGTAAAATTGCAAAATGGAATGACAAGGCTATTGTTGATTTAAATCCAGGTTTAAATTTACCTGCTTTACCAATAGTAGTAATTCACAGAGCAGACGGTTCAGGTACAACTTTTGTTTGGACAAACTTTTTAAGCAAAGCTAATGCTGAATTTGCTAAAGTAGTTAGTGAAGGTACTGCAGTAAAATGGCCTGTAGGTGTTGGTGGCAAAGGTAACGAAGGTGTTGCAGCACAAGTGCAGCGTATCAAAGGTGCATTCGGTTATGTCGAATATGCTTATGCAAAGAAAAATAAAATTGCCTACGCAGCCTTAAAAAATCGCGATGGTAACTTTGTATTACCTGACGATACAACATTCAAAGCAGCAGCAGCTAATGCAGATTGGAACAATGCTCCAGGCATGTATCAATTACTAACTTGGCAACCAGGTAAAGATGCTTGGCCAGCAACTGGTGCAAGTTTCATTTTAATGCACCGTCAACAAGCAGAAGCACTAACAGGTCGCGCAGTTCTTAAATTCTTTGACTGGAGTTACAAGAATGGTGCTAAGATGAGTGAAGAACTAGAATATGTTCACATGCCGGCTGATGTAATTAAATTAGTTCAGGAAAACTGGAAGAAGGATTTCCGTGGTCCAGACGGTAACGCAATCTGGAGATAATTAAATGAAAACTTTTACAAAAATAACACTAAGTATTGCTTTAGCTTTTAGTATACCGGCTTATGCAGATGACTATCTAGACACTTTAAAAATCTTAAAGGATAAGGGTATTTTAACGCAAACGGAATACGACAGTAAAGTACAAGCACATGAAGAAAAAGCAGAAAATCGCAAATTCATCGAGCAACGTATTGACAAAGATGTCAGCGACTCAGTCAAATACAGACAAGCTAGGGTTAATGACGGATCAGTTACCGAAAATGGAATTGGACTCAAGAGCAAAGATGGAAACAATACCATTCAGCTTACAGGTAGATTACATATGGACTATCGTCAGTACTCCCCGGATTACGGTGTCGGTCAAACAACAGATTCGTATCAGAACCTAGCAGAAGTCCGTCGAAGTCGTTTTGGTGTGCGTGGACAATTTGCCAAAGACTTTAAGTATCAATTACTAGCAAACTTTGGTAATGACGCAGGATCAAGTAGCACAACAACTACCGCAGACGAAATGTGGGTAAACTATGCTGCTAATCCTGAAGTACAGTTTCAGTTTGGTTTGTTTAAAATGCCTTTTAGTTTAGAACAGTTAACAAGTTCAAACAATATTGATTTTATGGAACGTAGTTTAATTGGTAATACTGATGGTGAGTTTATACCTGCTAAAGAAACCGGTTTTATGTTACATGGTATTCCAAAACCTGGGTTACTCTACCAAGCAGCCTTGAGTCGCGGCCGTGCTAACAAAGACGCAGCTAATGATGGTTTAGATTATATAGGCCGTATTGCAGCTAACGTAGCAGAATTACAAGGTAGTAAAAATTATACACTACATCTAGGAGCAGCATATAGCACTGGAGAAATAAAAAGCGGTGTTGCACCTTCTAGTGGCAGAACAGAATCGCGCTCACAATCTGGTTGGTTCACAGGTCCTGCATTATCTGGAACTACTGCTAGAACACGTCAAGGTCTTGAAGCAGCATTTGCCTACGATGGGTTAAAGATACAAGGAGAGCAGTTTCAATTTAATTATGATCCCACTACGGGAAATGATCAAAAAATAAATGGATACTATGTTCAAGCTGTTTACAATCTTACAGGCGAGTCACACGCATACAAAGATGGAACATTTGGGTGGATAAAACCGAATAATCCAATCGACAAAGGAGGTCGTGGTGCTTGGCAAGTAGGTATACGTTTAAGTGAATTTGATGCTAGTGATATCACTGTTGCTACAGGTAAATCAAATCGTGCCACAGCTATGACCTACGGTATAACATGGTTTTGTACAGATAACCTACGCTTTATGTTAAATTATGTAGATACAAAGTTTGATAGTCTAGTGGGTAGTTCGGGTAGTCGTGTAAATGGTGACCGTGCTGTAATGTTTAGAAGCCAGTTAAGTTTTTAAATCGAGCATAATTATAGAGTGCTGCGGGAACTCGTAACCCGTTTAGAAAGGACCAGTTGGTCCTTTTTCCTTGACTTGTTCATTGTAAGATATATAATATAAATTTTAGGAGTAATGATGAACAAAATTAAAACGTTATTAATTGCAACGTTGATAAGCATTTCTGGTGTCGCTAGTGCCCAACTTAAATACTACGGTACTTATGAGCTTCATGATGAAGAAAACATAGTTACTGAAAATAATAAACAAAAAAGTTCATTTGTGCTTGGCGGAAAAAATTCGCAAGGGTTTGATGTAAGCGGCAAGTTTGACTACGGACATCAGTCCGATACTGGTATCGAATTACGGATTAGAAAAAACTGGATGAATGCAATAAATTCGATTACTCCATGGATTGGAGTACGTGGAGGTGAAGCGATAACAAAAGATGATAACTGGATCTATTATGTAGTAGAAAGCGGATTGAAATTTCCATTAGTTAGTAACTTGAGTGCAGACATTGGATATCGTTATCGTAATGCTACAGAACAATGGAGAGCATTTGAAACACATCGTGGTCATGCAATGTTATCTTATGCGATTACCAATCAAGACAGTATAGGTCTACGTTATTCACGTAGTTACGGAGATAGCGAAACAAATGCGTGGCGTTTGAGTTACACTCGTAGTTTTTAATTAGACTTTAATTACCAAAGGGCCTTGACTGACCTTTTGTTTTTTTATAAAATTAACTTGTTTTACAAATTAGGAACTTTATGGAAATCGCACAAGCAGCAAATTTTTTAGCAGCAAGTATTTTAATTTCGTTAGGTGTTGTGGTTATAGGTATTGCTTGCGTAGTATTGAATAATATTGCCCACAAATATTGGAAGCCAATTAAAGTTTGGCAATTTCATAGTTATCCGCCAGATGTGCCTCCAAATATGGTTAATAGCAATGTCAAAGATAATAGTTTGGCAAATTAAAAAGTGATATGAAGTTGACCTAATAGTTAAAATAAGATACAATAACAATGCACCAGAAGCTAAAATGGTTAGGCAGGAGTCTCTAAAGCTTCGAGTTGTGGGTTCGATTCCCATCTGGTGCACCAACTTAATAGGCACAGAAAGGAAATAACATGGCCATTACAAAGGCAAAGAAGAAAGTTGCAGTATCTAAGGCAGCACCCAAGACAATTTTTGATCTCGGTGTTCCAGTTAAGGTGTCTGCTGTTAAACATCAAATTAAGGGGTACAGCAAAATGACTCCTTATCAGCGAATGAAAGCACTTGACTCACTGAGTGTAGAACGCACACTCAAGCGTGTTTTAAATAACTGTTATTCTAAAGCAGTGCGCGATAATAAGAAGTTTTCGATCACTTTAGATGATCTTAAGAAAGCTTGGAAACGCCAATCTGGAAAATGTCATTGGAGTGGCATTGACATGGAACTTCCTCCAGGCACTAGAAAAGAGCCTAACCTAAATAAAGTTAGCGTTGATAGAACTGACAATGCTAAAGGCTACATTGCTAACAATATCGTGTTGGTTACGTGGCAGGTTAATCAAGGAAAAGGAACTGGTTCTGTGAAACAGTTTAAAAACATGTGCGGTAAAGTCGCAGCTAAAAGAAAATAATAAATGGAGGCCTAGCCTCCATTTTCATTTAAAGAGTTGGATATGGATATTTCAATTGAAATGAGCACCAAGTTAAGCGAAGTTACATCGAAAGCAATTATTGCCAAAGCTATAGAAGAACACACGGGTAAAAGTATTGCAGAAGTAAAAGAGCTATTCGTAGACGGTACCTTTAACGGTTTTGAAATCAAATTCGAACCAGATACTAGTTTTTCTCCTGCAGCAAAAAGTTCTTGGAGACCTATGATCTGGAGGTAAATATTTTAGGCAGACCCGTAATCATATTCTGCCTCCGCTGACGCGAAAACGGGATGGGCTGCGCTCACGGGGTTTGATAGTTTCCTGACACAACAATAACTATCTTTTAAAGGAAAAATAAAATGGCATAGATTGAATACGCTTGTAGAGATGTAGTGTTTCATTTCAATAAGAAACACTTAGAAGACCAGACCATTCCAATGTGGGTCTTAAAAACACATGGAGAAACTTTTTACGTCAATCATGTTGACTGCGATGTTCCTTGGAGCACTAAGGAAACGGTGGACAACCCTCATACAAAAGGCAGTATTAAAGTCAAAGATGTTTTATTACAAATTGACGACAATAATAATGCTAATCTAACAACGCTTACCTTTATTGATAAAATTAGACTTCGCAATCAGAAGTTAGGAATTACACGTATCATAGTCAAAGAAGGAAAGGATTTTTGGACATTTCAAAATTCTTTGAAACAATTAAAAATCAAACATGGACCAATTAAAAGTGTGGGAGGATCGTGTAGCAGCACTTTTTATATCACAGATATTTTGGATAAGAAACATTTTAGTATGTTAGGAATAGCTATGGCAGACAGTCCTAGCTTTAGAATTCTCATGCCAAACGAAGGCTATTATAAAATATACGACGATCCAAAATGGGCTGCACAAGATCACGTTTGGGAAGAAGAATTGGAAGATGATGATTAAATGGTTGACTTTGATAAGCATTGACGCTATAATAATTTCATAGCGTAACACATTCCATTCAATTCACATAGTGAGGAGCATTGCATGATTATTAACAACGCACCGCAGAACGAAGCAGTGTTGTCTAATGTTGCAGAAGTAGGCGAGTTCAGAATTCGAAACAGTGCTAAGGCATTCAGCATACTTTCTAGCGGACTTTACTCTAATAAAATTAGAGCTATTGTGCGTGAGCTCAGCTGTAATGCAGTAGACAGTCATGTTGCTGCAGGTAAAAAGGGTGTGCCTTTCGATCTGCATCTTCCTAATGCTCTTGAACCTTGGTTTGCCGTTCGTGATTATGGCACTGGACTAAATCACGAACAGGTTATTAATATCTATACTACATACTTCGAATCTACCAAGACAGCTAGTAATGATTTTATTGGTGCCTTGGGTCTTGGTAGTAAGTCTCCTTTTGCTTATACAGATAATTTTACGGTTACTGCTATTAAAGATAATCGGAAAGGCATTTACACAGCTTTCATTAATGAAAATGGAATCCCGTCCATTGCTTTAATGATGGAAGAACAGACTGATGATCCTACTGGTGTAGAAGTTAAATTTAGCGTTAACGATCGTTGGGATTTTGAAAGCTTTAAACAAGAAGCTCGTAATATTTTTAGATACTTTAATTTAAAGCCTATTGTTAATGATAGCAGTTTTGTATTTGAAACTGTAACTTATGAAAGTGAGAACATTATTCCAGGTGTTCACACTGTCAAAAATTCACGTTACGGAGAAAGTTTTGCTGTAATGGGTAATATTGCATACCCAATTCACATCCCTAACTCCGATCAATCTCTAGGTGAATATGCAAAAATGCTTCGTTGCAGTTTGGAGATGCATTTCGATATCGGTGAGCTTGATTTTCAAGCTAGTCGAGAGGCGTTGAGTTACGATCCTCGCACACTGCAATCTATCAAAAACAAACTTGTTGCTGTAAGTCAAAAACTCAGTGAACATCTTTCAATTGAGGCAGAAGCTATTGAAAATAAATGGGACCGTGCGTTCTTTCTGATGGAAAGATCAAGGAATGACTTGTGGACTTCGGCAGTCGATCAGTATGTAAAGGATAGTGGATTTAACCTTGTGCAGGCATCGGGAAGTTTTCATAAAGTTAAAACTCTAGAACTTAGTGAAAAAGCTATGGATCGTAAACTTAATATGTTTATTACAGGGTACACAAAAGTTTCTAGCAAGAAAACTTTGAGCAGTAAAAGCAGAATGCTAATGCCTAAGTATAACAAAAAATTTAATACACAAGGAGCAAAGGCTTTTATTTGGCAAATTACTCCTAACAAAGATACTTTGTTTATAATTAATGATTTACACAAAGGCATTAATCAGCGAGTAAAACATTTTGCTAACACTGAGTTGGAAGATGAATCTGCAAACATCTACATTTTGCATACAAGTGATGCATCTAAACCTACGCAGTTTGATAAATTTTTTGCATCTATATATAATCCCAGTTCGGATTATATTATGAAGGCATCGGAACTGCCGGAAGTTCCAAAAAAATTATCTAAAACTGTTGGTAAAAATGTAACCATACTTGCTCTTACTGAGAAGCATACCAGTAGTTGGCGTAAAGACTACAGTTGGAGTGATGCAGGTAAAGCAGATAGCTTTAGTCAAAGTGAAACTTTTTATTACTTGCCTTTGTCGGGATACAACGTACAAAGTACTACACACGATTACGTCGATGTTAAAGCACTTAAATATCGACTGGAGAAGTGTGGTATAAAATCTTTGTCTAGCATCAAAATTTATGGTGTGAGAAAAGGAGATTTGGAGTACATTAAGTCTCAACCAAATTGGATTAATTTAGAATCATATATTAGTTCTATTCTTACTAATATTGATAGTAAATTACTAATGGGTTTGGTAATGTCTAAGATTGACAGAGATGATCACTTGAAGTATAATAGTAAACTAGAAGCTCTAATTGCCAATAGTGAAAGTCCTTATCTAAAATTCATTATGCAGTTCAAAGGCTTTGACAAAGTAGAAACAGATTGGCACAGTTTTAATCAACTGCTTAGAGACTATGGAAATGGCACAGTAGTAGATTCAAGTAGCTTAGTTGCCAAGATTTCGGATGAACGTTCTGCCGTCCTAAGTCGTTATCGTTTGCTCGATAATCTAAATTATCGTGCTACGGAAGAAGATATTGCAGAATATATTGACATGGTTGATACAGCGAAAGGCATTTAAAATGACATACCCATATTTGATACAAGGCAATAATGTTGTGGTTGTGATGGGTAACAACAGTCATACTATCAGTAAGACTCATATTAGTTACCAAAAAATCCTAGATGCGATTAAAGCTGATGATTGGAATACTGTTAAGGATGTGATTGAGCCTAAGAAAGTTGTGCTCAATTATGGTCAAGGCAATGTTTCAATCCAAGGCGATAAATTGTTCTGGAAAAACGAAGAACTGCATAGCAGCCTCGCAGTTCGTATGATACAGATGTTGCAAGAAGGTTTTCCAATTGAGCCTATGGTTAAGTTTATGGAAAATCTTATGAACAATCCTAGTAAACGTGCAGTTACAGAATTGTATCGTTTCTTGGAAAAGAACAATCTTCCTATTACTCCAGACGGACATTTCCTTGCTTACAAGAAAGTTCGTAACGATTATCTAGACGTCTATAGTGGTACAATGGACAATAGCGTTGGTAAAGTTGTAGAAATGGAACGTAATAAGGTAGACGACGACAAAGACAACACCTGTAGTTCGGGACTGCATTTCTGCAGTATGGCTTATTTGAATCACTTTGGTGGTGAACGCACAATGATCGTTAAGATCAATCCTCGCGATGTTGTGAGTATCCCTACCGATTACAAAGATTCGAAAGGCCGTGCTTGTCGTTATGAAGTAATTGGAGAGTTAGGAATTGATCCTGAGCAGGCGTTTGATAAGCCTGTTCAAGAACAAGCCAACTCTACTGCTCCAGGATCTTGGCCGTTTCCAAATCAATAAAATGATTTGTGAATAAAAGGACCCTAAGGGTCCTTTTATTTTTTCTATTGGTTATATAGAAAAATACCATAGAAAAAACCTATAATCTACTTGATTTAGTAGATAAGTACTATTATAATAAAATTTGTTTTTACACACACTAAAGGAGAAAGTAATGCAAAAACTAGTTGGAACAAAAACAGAACAGCATCTAAAAGATGCATTTGCAGGCGAGTCAAAAGCTAACCGTCGTTATCTTTATTTCGCAAACATGGCAGATATTGCAGGAGCAACTGATGTTGCAAATATTTTCCGTCACACAGCAGAAGGCGAAACTGGACACGCACACGGTCATATGGAATATTTGATCAATGGTGGTTCAGGTGATCCAGAAACTGGCTTGCCAGCTAAAGATATTGTCCAGGCTTTGGAAAGTGCTATTCATGGCGAAACACATGAGTACACTGACATGTATCCAGGTATGGCACGTGATGCCCGTGAAGAAGGTTTCGATGAAATCGCTGATTGGTTTGATACCTTAGCTAAAGCAGAACGTAGTCATGCAGGTAAGTTTAAAAAGACACTAGACGCATACAAAGCAGACGCTGCTTAATTTGTAACACTTGATAGGGGACCTAGTCCCCTATTTTTATCAAAGGATTAAAATGTTAACACGCACAGATTTACACTCATTAGAAGAATACAGTCGAATAAGAGATGAATTTAAACGAATAGCAGTAAATCATAGAAAACATCGACAAATTCAATTAGGACAGCACATGACTCTTCATTTTGAAGATCGTGTAACTGTAAAGTATCAGATTCAAGAAATGTTGCTAATAGAAAAAACATTTACAGCTGAAGGAATTCAAGACGAACTAGACGCATATAATCCATTGATCCCCACAGGTACTAATTTAAAAGCTACACTCACAATCGAGTATAGTGATCCAGAAGTTAGACATCAAAAATTACAAGAGCTCCACAGAGTAGAAGATACCATTTTTGTTCAAGTAGAAGGTCATACACCGGTCTTTGCCATAGCAAATGAAGATATGGAAAGGTCCAATGATACTAAAACAGCCGCAGTTCATTTTTTAAGATTTGAACTTACAGACGAAATGATTAAGGATATTAAAACCTTGGATAAAGAATTTATCATAGGTTCTACTCATGATTCATATAGAGAGTTAGTGAATGTAAATACTTTAACTAAAGAAATGTTAGTTAGAGATTTCAATGAAAATAATATCCTGGCATGATTGGTTAGAAAAAACTATCCCTTACTACGAAAAAGATAAACAGAGTAGTAGGTTTGCCGATAATCCTCCCGAGTGCGTACTCATAATCAATCCTTCTGATAGAGCAGAATCTAATCTAGCCAAAGGTATAAACTGGAGTAATTGGGATACTTGTCACAATCAATTGATAGACACAGGATATAAAATGTGTCCTTTATTTTTAGAAAGAGATGCTCACGGAAAATGGTACTGGGCATTTTGGAGTAAGCACGAAGCGTTATTAACAATTTTACAATTATATTAAATGGAGATATTATGTTGGAATGCCTAATTTTAGGTGATAGCATTGCCAAAGGTGTAAGTGATATAAGAAAAGAATGTGTTGCTTATGTTAAAAGTGGTATTAACAGTATGAATTGGAATGACGCTTATGTTAAAAAAATTCGTCCTGCTAAGACAACTATTATTAGTTTAGGTAGTAATGATTATAAACATCTAAACACAGAAATCGAATTGTTAGCACTACGTACACATGTAAACTCTGATAGAGTTTTTTGGATAGTGCCAGCTATTAAACCAGAAAAACAAGCTATAGTAAAAAATATTGCCAGACACTACGGTGATACTTTTATAACTATTCCTGAACTATCTCCGGACAAAGTACATCCTACTTTCCGTGGCTATCAACAGTTAGGGTTCTTAACTAAATGAAATATTACTTTTTTCTTTTTTTATTCATAACACAATTTAGTGTTGCTTCTGAAGGCGAAGCTTTGGCAAAACAAAAAGCCTGTTTAGGATGTCATAGCGTACAGCATATAGGAATCAGTTATCCACCTGCTCTTGTGCGTGTGGCAGAAAAGAATAAAAATGATCCTGAACATGTTAAAACTATTATAAGAAATGGTAAAGGTAAAATGCCTGCTCATCCTACTTTAACCGATGCTGAAATCTTAATTTTGACTAATTGGATATTAAGTCTCGCTAATTGACTTATAATCTTTTAATGATATTCTGTATGTACTTTACGAGGTTTTTGCCTTAAAATTAAGATACATACTAATTGTAGTATGCAATTTTTTCGAAAGGAAATTATTATGAAGTGGACTACTCCAGCAGCGCAAGATATGCGTTTTGGTTTCGAAATCACTATGTATATCGCTAATCGTTAATTAGTATATACCTAGGTAAACCCACCGATTGGTGGGTTTTTTATTGACTTTATTTTTTGTATACCATATAATATGTTATGAAAAGACAAACCATTAAAGAAGCATTTGGCGGAGAAGTTCCATTTACTAAATTCATTTCTCAGGACGTAGATACTAGTCGCAGACTGATTAATGCTATAAGTGCAGACTATGACGATGACTATGTCATTCAACCAGAAGATCCTACGGTAGACAGTAAGCGTGTGGATCTTGTAGTACGTGACAGTGAGAACGTTGTTGCTTATGTAATTGAAAGCCAAGATTGCACAGGATGGCTTGACAGCATACATGCTAGTAAAATATTGTACTATATGTATGAGAAAGAATGCTTCGAAGGCATATTGCTTTGCGAAGATGCAGATGAACACATCAAAGGGTTTGTTAGATGGTGTAATGAAAACACACCTGTGCAAATTTGGTTAATGAGTGTACTTTGTTTTGAAGGGAAGTATGTAGAGTTTGTGCCTTTAATTCGTCCTAGTGCATTTAAGGACAAGAAAATTCGCAGAGTTAAATCCGATGGGTCTACCTACGCACCTGATTTTACAGAATTTTTAGAACAAAAGGCAGAAGAAAATCCTGGGCTGTTTACAAATGTCCGTTCTAGATATCTTAGCACAAACGGTGTGGGCGGTTCAGGAATCAACGTAGGAATCAGTCCACGTAAAAGTGGCTATTTTATGGTTACAATTTGGCATGCTGGAAAATGGAATAATGAAAAGTTTAAAAACAGCTTCAACGAGTATGTTAAAAATGAAACAACACTGGAGCCAAAATGGCAAGACAGGCAGGCTTATGTAAATGTTGATTCCTGGGATGATGGGTTAGAAATTTATAAAAAATTTATTAATGGTTTAAAAACAAAGAAAATTGTAGGATAAATAAACTGCAGACATAAATAAACAGACAACCAAAGTAGGTTGACTTTAAGGAAAACAAGTAGTATACTTAAAAAACTATGAAAACAACGAATTATTTTAGACATTTTGAATGCATAGCCAAACAAGGGGGCTCAGTGCCTGCTTATTGGTCTGCGATTAGTCTAATTAATAATGATCGTACACCGGAGAATTTAGGGTCCACGGAACGGACAGTGTAAAAAATATAACACATCTTTCCAAGGACCCTAGGATTAAAAACCCTAGGGTTTTTTGTTATTAAACTATGGAAACAGAAAAAAATATGAATGAAAATTTAGAACACGTATTAACACAAGAACAATTTGAGCAAATGATGCTAGAAAAGTTCGAACGTGTTCGAGCCCTGTTTCTAGCAAAAAACGAAGTTTTAAGACTAGACACAGACGAATAGTAAAGTGAACGCGAAACGAGGTCGCAGCCACACTTAAAAGGCAAACGGGCGGACAGTATACATGAACACTGCGGCGGTAACGCATTAGTAAGACTACTGGTTGGGACGCTGATCCCAACATAATGCGAGGCAACTCGCATTATTCTAAAGCATACTAGGCAAAGTACAAGCCTTGCTCGGTGCAGCCGGGATGCCTTCGGGGATCCTTCAAGGCGGACGGTTCGATTCCGTTAGTGTGCTTTAGAATACACTCTTCATTCCGCTCCTGACGCGGTCTAAAAGCATAGCGGAGAGTGTTGTTATACATGGGGATGCGGCTGAGTTGGAGAGCGGCGGCTGACTGTAAATCAGTTCTTTCGGGTGAGTAGGTTCGAATCCTTCCATCCCCACCAAGTTTTATCGCGTGTGAGGAAGCCTTAGCTGACGGCTTCTCAAAAGTCAGCTAATTACAGACCCCCGCTTTACTTGGTTGTGCGGCAAACAACCAAGACCGATTAAATATATGTATGAAAGAACTATTAGAAAAACTACCGCAGATTTTAGGCATGATGCCTCAAATAGTGGCATTTCTAAAATACATTCCCATTCTTATGATTTTAGGCGGTATAGGTTATGCAGCCTACTACTTTGCTCAGAATCATAAAGATCCATACATTTGTGTCAACAATCAAGTTTTTGAACAGTTAAGAATAGACAGCGATGTTTACGTGTTCAGAGGCGAAACTTGTGTAGACAAAAAACACGTAGAATAATTGGGGGTATAGCTCAGCTGGGAGAGCAGTAGCTTTGCAAGCTAAAGGTCATCGGTTCGATCCCGTTTACCTCCACCATTAAGTCCCGTTCATCTAGAGGCCTAGGATACCGCCCTTTCACGGCGATCACACCAGTTCGAATCTGGTACGGGACGCCAAACTAGGTTCCAAAGTGTTCAAGGACGCACGACGGCCTGTCACGCCGTAAGAAGGGGATCGTTACCCCTTGGGACCGCCAGATCAATGTAGGGAAAAGCTCCTAAGTACACGGAGATACCAAGTGTTAGAAACGACATTGTCGTTCCCCTGCTCCAATTAGAGGATGCCTGCTGCAAATTAAAAAAATCAATCTTGTAAATTGAAACCAATGCGCATCCTGTTTTATTACCCACTTAGCTCAGCTGGTTAGAGCACAATCTTGATAAGGTTGGGGTCCTTGGTTCGAAACCGAGAGTGGGTACCAGATAATTTTGCTGCTTTAGCTGATGTGGTCATAGCACCGGTCTGAAGAACCGAGGAACGTGGTTCGATCCCACGAGGCAGCACCAATTTATAAGGAGAACAATCATGGGGGCGTGACAGTTATTATAATGGTTGGTGTTTTAGTAGTGTATATACACAAAAATTTACAATAAGGAGAGTCCAAATATGGACAGTGACAAACGTAATAAAAATCGGGTGCGTAACTCAACTGGCTAGAGTAATCGGCTTTTAACCGATAAGTTGTGAGTTCAAGTCTCACCGCACCTACCATATAAAAACACATTCAAACACATAATGGCGCCCGGGGCCATGGATTACTGTTACGAGGATCCAGGAGTGTGTTTCTATATTGTAAAGGTGAAACAATGTTAACAATGCAAAACGTGTTAGACGAAAACTCTATATCTCATTTAATAAAACTTGCAGATTTCGAAATTGAAAATTTTTTGTGCTACACTGTTCCCAAATATCAATCATGGAATAACATGCATATCAAGTACAAAGATGATCCTGCTTTTATAAAATTGATTGATATTATTCAAAAAACTTTAAAAAATGAAATTAAATTTGATTTGAAAGTTAACTCTTGCTGGTTTAATATTTGTAAGGAAGATTCAAAATTTGAATTTCATAAACACGAAAGAACAGTAGCAAGTGTAGTTCTTTTTTTAAAAAATTGTGAAGACAATGGAACGTTATTTAAATTTGACAATAGCGTTTTAAGGCTTATAATTAAGGATAACGATTTAGTTGTTTTTAATCCTGATCGACTACATTCAATACCAGAATGGAAGGGTAAGGATCGTTATAGTTTAGCTTTTGATTTTGTGTAAAAGGTGACGTAGTATAATTGGTATGTACGCTTCCCTCATAAGGAAGAATGGTGTTAGTTCGATTCTAACCGTCACCACCAATGGTAATATTAATAGAGGACTCAAGGTATTTTTCAATGTTTCTTAATAAGATATATTACTTCCCGGAAGGAGGGAATATATGGATTATAAATCCTGGCATTGGTCGATTCATGGACAATGGATGATTACAGCATCGCATTGTGATAGACAAAGTACTCCAAGTTGAGCCAGACAAGTAGAGCGGTGACTGTAATCGCTGGGTGGCTTCCTTAATTGGTAACCGAAACTCTCGGAGTCTTCTACTAATATGCGGGTATAGCACAGTGGTAGTGCGACACGTTGCCAACGTGTAGGTCATCAGTTCGAATCTGATTATCCGCTCCAAGTTAGAGGATACTAACAGCAAAACTAACTCAACGTTAGGTAGTTGGTTCGATTCCAACTTTTTCCGCATGGAAAAATAGCTCATTAGGTAGAGCAGACGAAAAAATGTATCCTGTTTTACAATTGGGGATTGGTGAAGTGGTATCACAGCGGATTTTGATTCCGTTATTGTAAGTTCGATTCTTACATCCCCTGCCAATAAGGAGGTTATTATGAAACCAGTGACTTTTGAAAATCGTGTCAGTCACGAACGTGTAATCTGTGACGACATTAAAAATGTACAAGTAATCGACGGTGTTGAATTTTTACAAGTACACAAACAAGGACAAGAAAGAAAATTTCTAATGCGTAAAGATTCATTAGAAAAAATAGTAGAAAAGAAAAATTAACAATGGTGACTGTAGCATAATGGTAGTGCCCCGGATTGTGATTCCGTACAGTGAGGGTTCGACTCCCTTCAGTCACCCCAATGTAAGGGAAGTAAATGTATGAAGTAAAATGGAAAGATGATTGTGGTAATAGACAAATAAAAGAATTTAACGATTTAGATGTGGCGATAAATTATAGTAAAAAATTAAATCGATTTGTCAGTATTGCAGGTCACGAAATAGAACTAGTCGGAATTTTTGGAGTAGATAGTGTAAAAGATGGGCAATTACCAAACGGTGATTCATACACTTGGAAAAAACGACGACGATAAGTTAAGGCGCTGTAGCTCAATGGTAGAGCTCTAAAGAAGGTTATCCCGCCCACAGGATACGTACAGCAAATAATTCTATTCCACTGCTAATGGAGAGATCCAGGTTCGAATCCTGGCGGCGCCACCCTAGCTCTTGTAGTTAAATGGTATAACGCATTCTTGGTAAGAATGTATTTCAAGTTCGATTCTTGACTTGAGCACCAATCGATGTTATACTATATTTTTAAATAAGGAGGCACGATATGCCAGCAGTATTTTTAGTTAGTGATACACATTTTGGTCATGCTGGCGTGTGCCGATTCTTACGCAACGACGGTGTTACTAAACTTAGACCATGGGATAATCCTGAGGAAATGGATGAAGAAATGATTAAGCGTTGGAACGAAACAGTTCGCCCTAACGATAAAGTTTACCATCTAGGCGACGTTGTAATTAATCGTAAAGCATTGATAACACTCGGTCGTTTAAACGGCGACAAAGTTTTAATACGTGGAAATCATGACATCTTCCGTGACGACGAATATAGGAAATATTTTCGTGAACTACGTGCATATCACGTAATGAACGGAATGATACTAAGTCATATTCCTATCCACGAGGAAAGCCTTGGTCGCTTTGGTACTAATATACACGGACATCTTCATGCAAATAGAGTTATGAAGACTGTGCGGATAGAACGTTCGGCTCCACCACCTTTTGATCCAAGGCCTTATATGGATGAAGAAAAGGTAGTTGACGTTCGCTATCACTGCGTGTGTGTAGAGCAAACAGACTTTGCACCCATATTGTTTGAAGATGTAATCAAACGTATTACCGCAGAAGGCGGTTCTATAGGATTTAAGAATGGCAATGGTCCTACAATGTAATTGCCGCCTTCGTATAATGGAGAATACAGCACTCTTCTAAAGTGCGAATATGGGTTCGATTCCTGTAGGCGGTGCCACCGGTCCGTAGCTCAGCGGAAGAGTTCTGGTCTTCGAAACCAGCTGTCGGGAGTTCGAATCTCTCCGGACCGGCCAAATAGTTTGACAATAGAAATTTTAATTAGTATTATAGCAACATGCCCCGATGGCGGAACTGGTAGACGCGGTGGTCTTAGAAGCCACTACTTCGGTGTGGGAGTTCGAGTCTCCCTTGGGGCACCATTATAATACCATGAAAAAATTTTATAGAGATTTAAAAATAGGCAAGCAGTGGGAAAATAGGTTCTTACCTTGGATGCAAAATTACTTTGCTAATTCAAATTGGAAAATTAAAGATACTACCGATGTTTTTAGAGATGCAGACGGAAATCAGTTTCCGGACTATACACTAGCAAATGTAGTTAGTAATAAAGTTTGTTTTGTAGATGCAAAAAAACGTTGTGTTTATAATCACCGAGGACACAAAACAAGTTTTGGATTTGATCGTAATTTTTTTGTTAGTTACACAAATATAGCTAAGAAATATAATACTAAGGTGTACGTTGCATTTAACGACCCGTTATACGATAATGATCATCTTTATCTTTTAGATATGGATCAGCCTCCTAGTTTTGTATTCGATTATGGTAATAACGGTCACGGTGAATCTATATGCTATCGTTGGTATGTAACTTCTTTAAAGAAATTTAAAATATGATAGCGTTTATAATAACTTTTTTTGCCGTTTTTATTACAGACATAATTAACGCATACTATATAAAAGCAATACAAGATAATAGTGTTATAGCTGCTAGTCTTTGGGCAACTGCAGTGACTTTTACGGCTAGTGTCGCTGTTATAAGTTTTACGCAAGATAACAGAATGTTAATAGCAGCATTACTAGGAGCATTTTGTGGAACTTACGTAGCACTAAAATTTAAAAAGAAAGATTAAGGAAGTGTGGCAGAGTTTGGTTTATTGCACCTGTCTTGAAAACAGACGAACCGAAAGGTTCCGTGAGTTCGAATCTCACCGCTTCCGCCAATGAATATGAATGTAGAACATAACTTATTTGGTATTCCAGTTTATGAAGGACAGGCGGCCGAGCGTAGATTTAATTCTATCCAGACCGAAATAGAAAAAACTATCAGTCAAACGACTTTTAATAGACCTACAAATTGGAATACAAGTACACAGTCAGTAAGTGACCCCAGTTTTAATACTGATTTTATAAAATCCTGTCCTAATTTAAAAACAGAGATACACTATCATATTTGCAATTTTTTTGATAAAATAGACAGTGCTGTGAATGTCAATAATTACAAAATTTTAAGTTCTTGGATTACTAAAACCGATAAAGGACAACATGCTCATTTACATGCACATGGAGAGCATGACATTGCCGGCGTTTACTACTATAAAACTAACGGAAATGATGGTAGTATATTTTTTGAAAGTCCTGTTGAAGTTTTAAAAAATAGTTACTGTTTTAGACACTTACATAAGAGAATTAGATTTAGACCAGAAGTAGGTAAAATTTTGTTATTTCCTGCATGGTTTATGCATGGTGTTAGTGAAAATACAACTAACAATGAACGAATAAGTGTTAGCTTTAATATTACCTTCAATAGGTATTGACAGCTATACTAAGTTCAAGTAATATGTGAAGTACATTAACTTTTTTGGAGTAGGTAATGAACGTTAAACTTCGTGCTGCTGGTCGTACTGCTGGTATGTTTGCAATAGCAACATTGGTGCCTTTGGCACTAATATTGCTTTTTCAACTAGAACCTCAAACACTTCTTTATCTGTTTCTTTTAGGTTTTTTCTTTTGGATGACTTGGGTGGTATACTCTATTAATTTAAGTCAGCTTGAAAGTGAAGAATCTATCAAAGAAATGCAAGAAAGACGTGAAACCATGCTCTCTGGTATTATAAAAGATAAGACGCAGTAAAATGTTCCGGTGTAGTATAATGGCAGTGCGGCGGTCTCCAAAACCGTTAGTGGGAGTTCGATTCTCTCCACCGGAGCCAAGGAATACGGAGCGTTGGCCGAGTTGGTCGAAGGCACTTTCCTGCTAAGAAAGCATCTGGGCAAAAACCTGGATCATTGGTTCGAATCCAATACGCTCCGCCACTAAAATAGAAAGAAGAAAATGGCAAAAACAAAAAGTAATTTTAATATGTCCAAATCATCTAAGATGATTATCGCAACAGTAATAGATCCAAACAAAAGATCCGAGCTTAGACGAGCTATGGTTGATGCAGAACATGCAGCAAGTATTGTTCCAAGATCTAATAAGAAAGAAAAATTTGTAACAGGAACAAGTACATTAGAATAAAAAAAAGAATATTGCTCGGTAGCTCAGCGGTAGTAGCAGTTGACTGTTAATCAATTGGTCGTTGGTTCGATCCCAACCCGAGCAGCCAAATTAAAATGAGGATAATATGAGTGTAAAAAAAGATTCAAAACGAGATCCAATGAAAACAAAAACAGGTAAAACACGTTTAGGTCCTTTAAATTTATCGCAGTTAAGTAAGTTGTTAGAAAGTACAAGTCGTCCGAAAGACAAGACAAAAATTCAGAATCGTATTAATATACTGAATAATAGAATTAAGTAATATTAGGCCCTTTTAGTTAAATGGTATAACAGTTGATTTGTAATCATCTATTGGCAGTTCGATTCTGTCAAAGGGCACCAGAACCTCGCAGTCCCTTCTGCGTAGATAAAGGGGGTGTATTGGCACGTACCAGAATCGCCAGGGTGCATACGATAATTTACCTCAAAGCCCAACCGAGAAGGGTGCAAGAAAAATCGTAGGTGGGACTACACCATACCATAAGTAAATGTAGCGGACGGAGTAACTGCCCAGTCTAGGGCTAATGAGGATTAGTAGCTAGACACTTTTGTTAATAGCACAGCTCGTGGGGTCAGATCAAACCTAACCTTGCCAGAAGCGGGAAGCCTGTGATACTAGTAACGTAATGTTATTAACATTACACATCAGGTAGCAAGACGGTAGTAAACTGTGCTATTAACAAAAGTTTTATGCGGGTGTAGCTCAGTTGGTAGAGCGTTAGCCTTCCAAGCTAAATGTCGAGAGTTCGAACCTCTTCGCCCGCTCCAGTTTTGAGGATGGTAACAGCAATTTTATTCTTATCGACAAAGAAAAATTCCATCCTGTTTGTTTTATCCGAGTTTAGCGCAGTCTGGTAGCGCATCTGGTTTGGGACCAGAGGGTCGGGAGTTCGAATCTCTCAACTCGGACCAATTTAAATAGAGGAAAAAATGGATAGAGTACATGCACGTCATATATTAGTTTCAACCAAAGAGCAGGCAGACGATCTAAAAATTCAATTAAGTGAAGGTGCAGATTTTGCACAACTTGCGAAGCAACATTCGTCTTGCCCTAGCAAACATTCAGGAGGAGACTTAGGAAATTTTGGTAGAGGACAAATGGTTCCTCCGTTTGAAGCTGCAGCATTTGGTATAGCAGCCGGAACTATTTCTGAACCTGTTCAAACACAGTTTGGTTGGCATTTAATTCAAAGAGTGTCTTAATTGGAAATTCTTAGATCAAGTATTAAAGTTGACGACTACGTAACATTTCCGTTTGTAGTCGCAGACGAAATATTTTCTAATGATGAATTAGAAAAAATTATTCAATATTGTGATTCTAAAAATATAGGCAAAGCTGTTATTGGCGGTTTAAATGAACTAGACGAATCAATTAGAAATGCCAAGACAGGATTCCATCGTTTAGAAGAAGATAATGAATGGCTATTCGATATGTTATTGCATGCCGCTACTTCTGTAAATGACCATTTTTATAATTTTGATTTATGGGGATTTGAAAGTTTTCAGTACACAGTTTATGATGAACCTGGCAGTCACTACGACTATCATCCAGATATGATATTTGGTGAATATCGGCTTCCAGAAGATTTAAAAATGCCACGTAAACTTTCTTTTAGTCTTATTCTATCGGACCCATCTGAATATAGTGGTGGACAATTTGAATTTATGTATCAAAATCCTAACAAGACATCGATTGTTGATCAGCCGAAAGGAAGAATTATAGCTTTTCCTTCATACATTTTACATAGGGTAAAACCTATAGTAAGTGGAGTAAGAAAAAGTATTGTATTTTGGGTAACAGGACCAAAATTTAAATAGTTTATGGCGGAAGAGAGAAACGGTTTACTCGGCAGTCTCATAAGCTGCAGACATTGGGTTCGACTCCCACTTTCCGCAACCAAACATGCCTCTGTAGTTTAATGGTAAAACAGCGGATTTATATCCCGTGTGCAACAGATAATTGGCCAATGTGGGTTCGACTCCCGCCGGAGGCACCAAAATAGATTGACTTAACAATAACAAGAAGGTACAATAAGAACATGAAGAAACTTCATAACAGCAGAGGACCGCAAGTAGATATTGAACAATGTGTCAAAACATCGAACGCAAACAGATTTGATATAGTATTAATGGCTGCTGCTAGATCAAGAGAAATTAGAAAGAAATTTTTAGGTAGTGAAAGGCCTGAACATCAATTTCCAAATGTCACATCCTTATTGGATATACAAGAGGGAAAAGTTGGGAAAGAGTATTTAAAGAAAGTTCGTTAAACGGGCGGTTAGCTCAGTGGTAGAGCAGGGCCCTTACAAGGCCAAGGTCGGGAGTTCAACCCTCTCACCGCCCACCAAACTTATAGGAATTTGCAATGAAAAAATTTTTATTGTTAGGCTTACCAGTGCTAGTTAGTATTTTTACATTAGTAGGCTTTATCGTTCATTACTTTGACGATAATAGTGCTGCTATGTGGGCTAATCTAACTGCATTCTTTGGTTGGATCGCTATATCTTTTAGTGCATATATTGACTCTAAGATAGAACAGTATTAATAGATATGCAACGGTGGCAGAGAGGCCCAATGCAAGAGTCTGCAAAACTCTAAAACCGTCAGTTCGAATCTGACCCGTTGCTCCAAGTTTTAGGATAGGTACAGCAATCTTCGACTATGAAGAGTTTGTTATATCGGACGCATAATCTCCGATAGTAACAAACAAGGTGAGTTTCGAGTTCTCACTCAAATAAAAAAGTAGGAAACTATCCTGTTTAGTTTTAGGATGATTCCAGCAATAATTTACTGAAGCCAATTAATGCAGCAGAAAGTGACCCGGAAGGTTAGTCGAGCAGAGGGGAAACCCTGTGAAGCAAAACTATCTATAGTAATATAGACACTAATGGAACTGATGACGTTGGAAAGACAACTTGTGCTTCTATGGCAGAGATCATATAGATAGGCTTGTGGAACTGAACCAACATACAGGGGATCAGACAAGCAGAAAATAAAATACCGGTTCCGGTCATCCTGTTAATTAGGTTATTAACAGCAAACTTATAATAATATAACCTGAAAGGAAACACACATGAACACATTTGTTAGTGCAGTACAAAATCAATCAGCTCGTACCTCTAACGGTATGAAGGCTCGCAAGTCTACCGCTAAGGCGACTGTGGACTTGTTCTACAACATCGGCGCAAGCCGTGGTAAAAATATCGTACCTGCATTTAGTGCGGCATACGTGGAAAATCGTGAACTAGCATTGCGTATCGCATTGTGGGCACGTGATGCACGTAGCGGTGCAGGTGAACGCCAGTTGTTCCGTGACATTCTTGTTCATTTGGAAAAAACTGACACCGAGGCAGCTAAAGCCATTTTGGCTCGCGTACCAGAACTTGGTCGTTGGGACGACATCTTTGTTTTTCAGAGTCCTGAACTAAAAACCCAAGCATATACTATGCTGGGCAATGCACTTCGTGCAGGTGATGGGTTGGCCGCAAAATGGACTCCGCGGAAAGGTCAAGTTGCTCGAGAGATCCGTGAATTCTTTGGCATGACTCCAAAGCAATATCGTAAGAGTCTTGTTGCTCTTACTAATGTTGTTGAAACACAGATGTGTGCTGGCGACTGGGATAATATTAACTTCAGTCACGTACCTTCTGTAGCAGCATCTCGCTACAAGAAAGCATTTAATCGTAACACTACTAAGTTTGCAGAATATGTTAACAAATTAGTAGCCGGAGATAAAGAAGTTAAAGTCAATGCTGCCGCAGTATATCCTTATGATATTCTGAAAGGTATGCGTTATTCGTCTGATAGATACAGTAAGTCTGAACTAGACCACATTGTAGCTCAGTGGGAGGCACTGCCAAACTATGTAGGCGATAGCAGTATCATGCCTATAGTTGACGTTAGTGGTTCTATGACCTGCCGAGCAGGTGGCCCACGTTCTAATAGTAGTGTAACTTGTCTAGATGTTGCAGTGAGTCTTGGCTTGTACTTGGCTGACAAGAATAAAGGTAAGTTCAAGGATACATTCTTGACTTTTAGTTCTAAACCACAACTTATGCATCTAAAAGGCAATGTTGTACAAAAGTACCAACAAATGGTAGACAGTCTTTGGGAAATGAATACTGATCTTCATGCAGCTATGGACAAAATCCTGCAAACTGCTATTGAAGGCAATGTTCCTCAAGAAGAAATGCCAGCTATGCTACTAATCTTGAGTGACATGCAGTTCGACCAATGCGCTCGTTACGATGATAATGCTATGAAAATGATCGAAAGAAAGTTTTCAGATGCAGGGTATGTTGTACCACAGATTGTTTTCTGGAACCTGAACGCTAGCGATAACGTTCCTGTGAAAGCTAATAAACAAGGTGCTGCGTTAGTAAGCGGTTTCAGCCCAAGTATTGTCAAAGCAATTCTTGAAGCTGAAATGGATAACTTCACACCAGAAGGCATTATGCTTAAAACTATTATGAATACACGCTATGATGTAAATCTAGCTTGAAGTATAGGAGTCTAAAATAGGGCCGAAAGGCCCTATTTTTTTGACTTTTCTATTCGTACAGAATCGATAAATACTCAGTAAGAATTGGAGAAAATTTATGGCTTTACGTCTAAGAAGAGGCACAAACGCTGAACGAGCAACTAGAGTATTTGATCTAGCGGAACCAGTTTGGGTAACTGATAAAAATCAACTTTGGATTGGAACTGGCACAGGTAGTGTGGACCCTATACAAAGTTATGCTGGAACAGGGCTTTCATATTCTTATAATTCTACTAATGGTGGAAGATTATCAGTGAGTTTATCAGGTTTAACGACCGACTCTCTTACTCAAGGCGGTACTAACAAATATTTCTCTAATCAACTCGCCCAAGATGCATTTGGAGAATTAATTGCTAATGGTACACACACCGGAATTTCATTTACATACAACCCTGTAACACATTCACTTAGTACAACAGTTACAGATGATGTGGGAATTACGGAAATAGTGCAAGATACATCTCCAGAATTAGGAGGCGATTTAACACTAAACGGTAACGATATTATTGGAACTGGTAATATCGATTTTACAGGTTCGTTAACCGTCAAAAACGCTGCAGAATCTTTAATAAGTTTATACGGTATATCAAACAGCACTGAAACTGGAGCATCTTACATCGATCATAATGTAGCCAACGGTACTCTTCTATCGCCTACAACAACAGTAGTAGGTGGTGTTTTATCTGGTTTAAGATTTAACGGATTCACAAATACAGGATATAAATTAGTCAGCGGCATTTTTACAAATTGGGCTAGTTCAGCTGATCTAAGTGATGAATATCCGGCATCGAACTTAATTTTCATTGTTGGCGCACAGACAGGGTTGGAAACGGATGTAAGAGTAGCTAGTTTAGACGATAGAGGATCTTTTAAAGCTCCAATAATTGAAACTACTGCTTATACAGATCAAGCTGCTATTTCTGCTTTTGTTACATCTCCTAGTGAAGGTATGATTGTCTTCAATCAAGACACTCAAAAATATCAAGGTTATGTTAACGACACAGGATTAGCCGGTGGTGGCGCCCCAAATTTAACTCCAGGCTGGGTAGATTTAAATTAATTTATTAGGCATAATATAACACCATAAATATCTTGAAAAAGATATTTTATGTTTCATTGCCTAATCTTCTCAATTAATTTTGTGCATAATAAAAAAATCACTGATATGCGCTCCTTGGGTGCATACAGGATTGCCACAGTTTTGCGAGACAACGATTGGGATGCAGAAGTTATAGATTATGCAGCAGGGTGGAATTTTGAGGAATTAAAATCACTTGCTCTTCTCCGTATAACATCCAAAACTAAATTTATAGGGTTGAGTAATCTTTTTTATCAAGCCTGGACTACCGACCTAGAACTGTTCTTATCTTGGTTCAAAATTAATTATCCTCATATTAAAATAATAAGCGGATCCCAAGCAATACCTCCTACTATTAATAATCATATAGATTTTTATATAAGCGGTTGGGGAGACTATGCAATATTAGAGCTTCTAAAATATCTTTTTTCAAATGGTAAATGTCCTAAGTTTATAATCCATAAAGGTAAAAAACTAATACCTTCAAATGATTTTTATTTGGCAGCTCCTATGACTCATTTAAAAGTAAGGTATGAAAAAAGAGATTTTATCAATCAAAACGAATGGCTACATATAGAAACTAGCCGGGGATGCAAGTTTGCTTGTGCATTTTGTAATTTTCCTATTTTAGGTGTAAAAGGTGATTACACCAGAGATAGCTTAGATTTCAAAGAGGAAATATCTAAGGTACATAACGAATATGGAGTCTCTAGTTTTATGTTTTCGGACGATACATTCAATGATAGTACAGAAAAAATTTCTAAGTACGCAGATGTTATAGAAAAATTAGATTGGACGCCTACGTTTGGTGGCGGAATTAGAGCCGATCTGCTAGTTGCAAGACCAAAAGATAAGCAAGAACTTGTACGATTAAATTTTATAAATCAATTCTACGGAATAGAAACCTTTAACGAAATTACAGGAAAAATTATAGGCAAAGGTATGAACCCTGAAAAACTTAAAAATGGATTAATTGATGTTACAAAGTATTTTCAATCTTCTGCAAAAAATTACAGAGGACATATTTCTTTAATTGTAGGTTTACCAAACGAATCCTTAGATTCGATTGATCAAAGTAAAAAATGGTTAGTAGAAAACTGGCAAGGTCAATCCTTTAATATAAATGCCTTAGAAATTTTTCAAGGAGATTTTGACAGGCCATCGAAAATTAGTATAGATTACAAAAAATATGGATATGAAAATTTCGAAATTGATACAATATTCGAAGGCACTTACTACGGTAATAACATGATTTGGAAAAATCAATATACTAATGTAGTGGAAGCATCAAAAATAGCTGAGGAAATTAATATGTTAAGAGAAAATAGCAGTTATGATTTTAGATTAGGTCCGTGGGAATTAGCAAGCATTGGAATATCTGAAAACAATGACGAGCGATTTTTATACAAATTTGCAGATAAATTTTCAGACACTCTCAAAAATTCTTCTTTACAAGCTATTAAAAATTATATAGAAAAAAAACTTTCCTTATAATAATTCTACACCATCAAATACAACCGCTAAGAATTTGTTATTAGACAAATTAGAGGTCCAGTGTACATAATTTGTAGAATTAAAAAGTACATGTGTAAGTGTATGCTTGTCAGGAAATGGTATTTCTGTAACATATCCGTGTGCTTTATCTACTGCTGTCATTACCTGTTCTAATGCCAAAGAGTAATCTTTTTGATAAGTTTGTAAGTTTTTTACTTTATAATCTGTCCATTGTAAATGTAAAATTTCATTTATAGGCTCTGTAATTTCAATAGCCATTAAAGTTGTAAATGTTAAATCGTACTTGTTATCTCCATAAGGAGGATGAACATGTTTAATTGCACTTGTTTTTTTACTTATAGAATTATCGTTTCCTTGAAAAAATATGTAGAAATCTCTGCATTTTGAAAAGAGTTGTCTGGCTTCGTTAAAAATTGGAGTGAAACAATGTCTAATTTCTTCAGGAAGAAATAGGAAAATATCATCTATAGTTTCTTCAGCATTGGGAAAATATCTTGCAAGTTCTACAATAGATTCATCTTTATACTGTCCGCCTTTCTTAACTCCATAAAATTCATACATAATTTTTTTAATCTTGTCTAACTGTATTTCTGTTAGTACGTCTTTCAGATTGGATGGGTGTAATCTAGTAACAGGCAAGTCGTCATTTAAATCATTATCTAAAAAAAGGGTGCTATAATTTCCTTTTAAATATTTTAATATTGATACAATTTCCTGGTTAGAGTGCCCTAAGTGAGAACTCCAAATTTCAATATTTTTGTATCTATCCATTTTTTTTCTTTTTTAAAATCTCAAACAATCTAGGCCAGTAATAAGTATCTACGTACTGTTTATATAATTCTTGCGGTTTAATCTTACGACTTATTTTATCGTCAAATTCTTCTGCGGGAATACTTGACAGATTTTCCCAACTTAATTTTGGATCAATTGGTTCATATACTGTGTAATGTAATAAATTTTTCCATGCTGTCTCTTTTGATCTTACCAACGGTAATAATTCTTTAATTAGCTCTCTTGCTTGTACACGAGATGTAAGATCAGTACCGTCATTTTTAGTCCAATTTAAAGGATCCTCCGGATGCGGATCTAATTGATATCCATATTTTTCGTAGTCGCGTTCTATAGCAGACACATTTGTATAATCGTTTTCCAATTTATTTAGAAATGTAAACATATTCATACCAAATGCTTCGACATACTTATATCCTTCATTTACATACCAGTCTACACTATCCCTTATAGACTGTACTGGTTCTTTAGGAAGTCCGATTATAATATTTGCATTTACCCAAACTTCTTTCCCCCAAACTTCTTTAGCCATTTTTAGAGCTAATTTTTTCTTCTCTGGATTTCCTTTTTTAATTATTTTACCGGCTTCTGGATGAAAAGTTTCAATGCCATGATTAATCTCTTTAATTCCTATGTCCAGCATAAGTTGGGCCATTTCTGGGTGTGCAGCTATCAAATCAATTCTAGCATAACACCAAAATTTAGGTTTAAAAGGCAGACTTTGAATCACTTCGTATATTACTTTAAGTTTTTCAACGGTATCGTTAAAAGTATCATCGACAATATAATACTTGGTAATTCCCCATTTCTCATAATTTTCTAATAATTCTGATCTTATTATTTCTTTATATTTTACATATTCACTTGCTCCTTTTTTTCCTACTAATGGATAAGAGCAAAAAGCACAACTAAAAACACAACCTCTAGAAAATTCAAAAGCTAACGTTTCTGTTGGTAAAACGATGTCTTCATCTATGTATCTAGTTACAGAATTTTTAAAATCCCATGTATCTCTAGCTGCGTTAGAATCATAGTCTATAACCTTGTTAAAAATACGTACAGGGCCTTTTTTTGAAATACTATTAATATAGTCAAACATCATTGTCTCGGAGTATCCGATAAAGACATTATCTAATTTTGGATTTCTTATATACTGACCAGCCTTTGCTCCGCCTACAGTAACTTTAGTTTTAGGATTTCTTTTCTTTATTGCATCGATCCACTTAGCAGAGTCAACTTGTGTAAATTGATATGGAAGACTTTCAAAATACCATGGGTATTCAGTTGGATTATATTCCTCCCATGCAGAGGGATTTCCCGATACCGATCGTTTATTATTCTGCATGGCAGATTTTGTGTCTATATAAGGGAACCAAGTAGAGCTAAAACCTACCATGTAGGTATTTTCTCCTATTGCTGAATCTAAAATTTCTTCATACATTTCAAAATTCATTGTAGATGTAAAATTTACACATAATACTGAATATCCCTGTTCTCGCAACTCTGTCGCTAAACGGTGTATTCCATAACTTCTACAAATCATATAAGAAAAAGAAATATCTGCAAAAAATATTATATTATACATTTGACTCCCATCTTGGATAACTATTTAACTGATCTAAAAATACTTGTTTATTTAATTTCCAAAAGGTTTGTAAATGTCCTCTATAATTTTTGTCACATATTTTTGTAAGAACTCCAGTGCTCGCCAGTGCAGGGCAGTATGTTCTGTGTACTTTAGACTGACTACCTATCAATGATTCGTTAGTTGATATGTACAAGTCGGCGTCATCTGGTGCCCATTCTATGCATTTTGGAATAAAAAACTGAGCAGTAACATTTTGATGGTGTTTTATTGTTTTTCCAAGCGATCTTAAATGCGTCATCGGCAATAAATCTGAAAATACACAGGTTCTAGCACATATTCTAAAAGACTTATTTTCAAAAATATCTAAACTATGACACCCAGTGCTGCCTACAGGTATCTTATTATAGTAAAGAATCCAGACATTTTTCTGCTTTTCATTTTGAAATGAATCTACAAGCGTCTGTCTAGAAGAATTATTTTCAAACCCTCTTAAACTAGCTTCATTATAAAATTTTTCTAAATTTAGTTTTTCATTCCATTCGACTAATCTATACATGTAACAGCCTTTTTATAGCATTTCTAAGAAGTCCAAAATATTCTTCATCTGCAATCAGAGGCGGTATAATTTTTATTCTTCCTGTAGTATCGTCATCTATAGGTATTCCTGAACACAATCCTGCATCATACATGTCTTGAGAACTAAGTAATCTAGGAAAATCAAAGGCTACCATCAAGTGATTGCCTCTTGTAGGTAAAGAAAACTCATGTGCTATCTCGATTAATCTAGAATTTATATAAGGAACACGCATTAGTAAGTTATGTTCATCAATAAAATTTGTCACTGCACTAGCTGCCAATATTCCATACATATTGGGTTGCCATGTGTGCCCGTGATTCCAAGATTCCGTTGTTATTACATCGCCGACTTTTTTATTGCAAACCGATGCACCTAGTGGAGAATAGCCGCCGGTTAACGCTTTGCCCAAAGCTACTATATCTGGTTGAATATTTGATACTTGATGTCCAAACCATGTTCCATTTTTGCCCCAACACACAGCTACATCATCAACAACAAAAAGCACATCATGTTTATTTAAAAGAGCATGTAATTTGTGCCACCATGATACTGACCAAGGTGCCATACTACCGGACCATGTAGAACTTTCCATAATCAAACAGCCTATATCTTTATTTTGTTCTAAAGTCTGTTCTATGTTTTTTAAAACTATCTCTTCAGCTGATAACTGTTCTGTATGGTGAATCCACTCTGGAGAGTTTATAATTACAGATCGTCCTACACTAGGATATTTTCCTCTTAAATGCTTTCCTAACATAGTGGTTCCGTGATACGAGTTTGAAAAAGAAATTATCTTAGATTTATTTTGATTTTTGATAGACCAATACCTATCATTCATGGCGATAGCAGATTCAACAGCATCACTACCACTCACAGCCCATGCAATTTTATCCCACTGACCTTTGCTACAGATTTTTTCTGCTAGATCTATTACCTGCTGACAAGTTTCTCCAGAATGGCCTCTAAGATAGTTTACTGAATAATTTTCAATTATATAATCTATAATTGTCTTATGATTATAACCTAGTATAAATGCTCCGAATCCGGTTGTTATATCTATTTTAGATTCGCCACCTTTATAATGCACCCAATACCCTTGGGTTTTAGTTACTATTTTCGTATTCTGTTCGTCAGCCCAATATTGTAATTCCTTCATTTTTTTCTTTCTAAAAATCTTATTAAAGGAGCCACACCCCTAATCCAATTGTCTTCTAACATTACATGAATCGAATCTGTTTTAGTTAAATTAAAATCCTTGGCTATTTTTTCATATGCATGATAATGAGTATTCCATAAATGATCTGGAGGTATTTCCTTCAAAAACTGATTTCCAATTATAACAGGAAATGATGGTATCTGGTTATAATCGTTCATTATAGTAATTGTGTCCGTCTTGACTTCTTTAGTCCATCGTAGACCAATTCGGTTCCATCCACTTAATCCGTACCCTTTACTCATGCTCACAGCAAAACTTTTTATAGCAGGATGAGATAGATCTATGTTTATATTCTTTGCAGATGTTATCCATGCGCCGTCTATGTGCAAATCTATTTTTTTCTTTAAACACTCTTCTAGTATATCATTAAAATCTTCTCTTAATGACCCAGTTGTAAAAGGCGCTGATAGTATCAAAATTTTAGATGAACTTAATTTGCCGGCATACGATGGCACTAATTTATCGTTTAAGTATCCATGATAGGTATATTCTTTTTCTAAAACTTGAATGCGATCACTTCCATTCATAACGTATAAATTATCTATATATTGTGTGCATCCTAGACACAAATCAATTCTTGTAAAAGAGTCAAAACCTGTTAGACAATTAAGTTTAGAACTTTTAATCGAATTCTCAAAATTAAATTTAAATTCGTCACTTATATTCTTGGAATATTTTTCATTCAAATTTGGAATTTTGTCATCTAAGAATGGCCCGCTATCTATACCGGAATCATATATTTTTTTTAACAATGATTCTATTTTTAGATCAATTAAAGGAAAGATACGATGTGTTTTTACGCTATCAATATTGTAGGTATCGGGAACTTTAAGTATTTCATCCATATATCGTTTCTTTAAATTCTTTTATAAACTTACCTTCGACTTTTATAGTTATAGAAGATGTATCCAGATAACCTGTATTCCCATGCCAATCTCTGTCATCAAATGTAATTGAATATCCTATAGCAGGATGCTCTTTTACTATGTGTCCATTATCATCAAATTCATATATAAAAAAATTTCTATTAAGATCAAATCTAAACCAAATAAGTTCGGTTATTTCATCTGGCGGAGAAGAGTTATTTCCGTCTTCGATTGGAAAATAATTGTAATCTCTGTGAAATCCTAAAGGAAAATAATGTTCTGAATAAAATATATCTACACAATTTACTTCATGAAACGGCAATGTATCTACCCAATTCATTATTTCCCAAGAATCTACAAAATCTTTATATTCAAAATTATCATTTTTTAACTTCAGTATTTTATATGGGTTAAACGCCCCGAAATGTAATTGTAAATATTTTGCTAAAGCTTCATTATCCGTATTCCTCAAATATTCTACTTTTGAAAAGTTTTTATTTTTGTGGTACATATGATATAAGATAGGATGAGATGCAAAATATTCCCATTGGGAATCTACAGGGATACTTCCAGCAGTCCAAGTTGATGTAGCTAATCTGTGATGTTTTGAGTAAAAATAATAAAACTCGTCTTTTAAGGACAAGAAATGATTTATGTTTAAATACTCGTCGAGAGGCACTAAAAATTTTTTGTTAGGTAACATGGCGGAGTATTTATAAGTGATTATTTCAGATAAAAAAATTAGTAAGGTCTGGTTTGAGGATGTCATTCCTTTGGCTAATAAAACAGCATCTTGGCAAACACCTAATTTTGATAGTTTCGAAATGTATCCAGACTTGACTAAAACTGTACACTACAAATTAAACTCTTTTGGTTATAGAGACATTGAATGGACCGAGGACAGTATTAACAACAGTATATGGTGTTTAGGACATAGCGATGTGTTTGGTATAGGCGTTCACTTAAATGAAACGTGGTGTAAAAAAATTGAAAACAAATTAAATGTCGCAACTTTAAATTTAGGTATCAACGGAGCAAGTTGGGATACTATTTCTAGAGTGCTCTGTTCAATGTCCAAAAAATATAAACCAAGAGCAATTATTATCATGTCAACCACAGACGAAAGACGCGAGTTTGTAAATGATAAATCTAAAACTATAGTTCTTCCTTTTTTGCCAGAAGAAAAGATGCCATATAAAAATTTCTACGACCATATAGATGATACAAACAATCAATATAATTTAGAAAAAAATTTACAACTTATTACCTTAATATGTCAAAGTTTAAAAGTTCCTTATAAAATATTTGAAGTAATTGACCGATGGGATTTAATAAAAAAATATCCAGCTGCAGATAAAATGCACATAGGATCGGCTATTCACGAAATGATATCTGAAGAGTTGATTAAATGGTATAATGATAGTAAACTATGAAACAAAAAATAGCAACAGTCTATTCTAAAGATTTTTTGGAAGGAGAAAGACCACAAACACTTAGTGATTATAAAATCGAGTCATTGATACAAGATGTCTTAAAGGGTATGATATCTAGGGATATTTCAGATAAGGTTTATGAAGAATTTAAACTATTAGCTATCGATCATATCACTAATAGTAAGCTTAACACACTGTCTGGTTTTGAGGCGTTTCAAAACATTGAAATAATAAATGGCTGTACTCAATTCATTGATAATTTATATATGAAAGGAAAACTGCAAGTTTTAGACGGCGATTATCGGTATCATCAAAGATTGAACCCACATATTAACTTTAGTAAAATTGGAAATTTATTTCCGAACATTCCTCTGATAATTTCTTTACCTTTTCCTAGTTTAGGAGATGTTCATCCTGATATGAATATCATTATTGAAGAATGTCAAAATAAAAATATTGATATTCATATCGACGGCGCATGGATAACTTGTAGCAGGTTTATAAATTTTAACTTTAATCAACTTCCTATTAAATCCTTTGCTATAAGTCTAAGTAAAGGATTAGGGTTAGGATGGAACAGAATTGGTTTAAGATGGACAAAAGAAAAAGATACCACTGATTCAATTTCTATTATGAATGACTTTAGTATGAACAACAGAGCACTTGTTATAATTGCTAACTATTTTTTAAAAAATTTAGACAAGGATTATCTTTGGAGTAAACATGAACAAAAATATATCAAAGTTTGTGACGATTTTAATTTAACTCAAACTAATTCTATTCACTTAGCAATGCACAATAATCAACCTGTAGGCATTGCACCGTTAATAAGGTACCTAGAAACAAATGGAATTTAATATAGACAACGTGCAGATTCCCTTCAGCGAAGACTACAGCAGAATAGCTATAAGTCTTAGCGGAGGTGCTGACAGTGCATTGTTAACCTATTTACTTTGTGTAATTGCATCCGAAGTAAATCCCAAGTTATCAATACATGTTATTAGTCATGTAAGATGCTGGAAAACTAAACCGTGGCAAGAATATGACAGTGAACTAGTCTATCAATGGTTGTATGAAAAATTTAGTTTCTTTAACTGGAAAAGACATGTAAATTTTATATCTCCAGATTTAGAATACGGTAACATTGGTCCTAGTATACAAGACGAATACGGTAAAATGGTCAGTGGAGACAATATTCAAATTAGATCGTATGCCGAATATGTTTGCCATAAAAACAATATACATGCATATTATAATGCTGTGACTAAAAATCCTGATACGTATATACAAGGAGCAATGATCGAACGAAATATAACAGAAAATGCCGACAATGGTCATTTAAGAACAATGACACATATGGGTAGACATGTTCATCATCCTTTCAGATTTATTGATAAAAGCTGGGTGATATCTCAATACAAAAAAAGAAATTTAGAAAAACTTCTTAATATAACAAGGAGTTGTGAAGGAACTTTTGATAATTTAAACTATCTAAATTATAAAAGATCATCTTATGTACCGTTATGCAATAATTGTTTTTGGTGCAGAGAAAGGTCATGGGCGTTAAAAGAATATGAAGTACGCAAGAGTTAAATTAGAAAAAACTAATTATTCTAAGATGTCTTCTTGGAATTACATAAAGAATATTGATGTAAATGTTCTTAATAATATCTATAAACAATACTGTGATTATAAAAATTTTAAAAGCGTAATGCCTATCTTCGATACAGAATATACTAGTGATAATAGCGAAATTATTGGATACTACATAAATGATAAGTTAGTAGCATTTAGTCTAGTAAAAATATTTGATATGGAAAATGCTGAATTATTACAATTTGCATGGAATTATGATAATCCGGATTTGAAATTAGGAATAGAAAGTTTAAAAAATGAATGTGCAATATATAAAGAAAAAGGTTTCAAGTATCTTTACCTCGGAAGTGACGAACCGTATAAAAGATTTTTAGATGGTTATGAAATATTAGGAAGATTATAATGGATATCTATCATATTTGGGCAGATAAAGACGATAACATCAGTGATAAAGACTGGGTAAAAAATATGAAATCTTTTTTAGATCATTTAGTACAAGAAAGAAAAATGATTAGTTACCGTATTACAAGATGTAAATTAGGTTTTCGCAGCATGGACATTCCAGAATGGCACATTATGATGGAGTTTGAAAATATGGTACAATTAGAAGATGCGTTTAACAGAGTAGCCCCATTAGAAGGAGAACTTGAAAATAAACATAAATCTTTTAATCAATATGTTAGTAGTAATATACAACACGCCTTATATAGAGATTGGCCAGATGAAAAAAATTAAAATTAATAGCTTTGATGAAATACAAAAATTAGAAACAATACTTGTAGGTAGTACCTATGATAGTAGTTTTTTTAATGATGTGAAAAATAAAAAGATAGCAGACGTACTTAAAAAAGTTTGTGAAGAAACTAATGAAGATATAGACTATTTTATATCACAACTTAAATCACATCGGATAAATGTTCTTCATGCTAGTCCTAAAGAATTGGGGTATAAAGATAGCATACTAGATTATGTAGATGTTAATGGAAAATTAGGTTACACAACAGAAGAAAAAATTGTTAAAAGTAACCTCATTCCTACTCCACCTTTGCATGTAAGAGACGATAGCATTATTATGGGTAATAAATTACTTATAACTGACGATACATTTGAAGTACGAGGATATGTAGAAAAATTTAAACAATGGTTCGGGGAAGAACAATTAGATTTAAGAGTATTCAATAAAGAATTTAAATTTAAACCACCATTGAGAACAGAAGAAATATTTGAAACTGGTAACCCCAATTCGAATTATATCAATAATATACGAACAGATATTGGACAAATGTATCAAAATCAAGATATGATGCTTTCGGGATTTTGTAGCCCTAATTTAACTAGGATAGGAAAGTCTTGTATAGTAGATTTATGGCAAACACCAGATGTTTTAGATTTTATGAAAAACGAATTTCCTCAATTCAACTATAAATCATTAGAAATTGGTGGACATTTAGATAGTATTTTTAGTATTATTAAACCAGGTTTAATTATTGCAGGTCCTTGGTTCAAAGGTAATGAACATTTATTTCCAGGATGGAAAATAATTTATTTTGAATATTCTAATTGGGATAATATTGCAGAATGGATAAGATTAAAAGAAAAAAACAGAGGAGCATGGTGGGTCCCAGGAGAAGAAAAAAATGACCAATTTACACAATTTACAGAAAATTTTTTAGTTAACTGGACTGGCAATTGTGAAGAAACTATCTTTGATTTAAATTGTTTAATTATTGACGATAAGCACGTTGTAGTAAATAGTGATAACTCAGAGTTAATAAGTTTATTAGAAACAAATGGTATCAATCCTATAGTTTGTCCTTTAAGAAATAGATTTTTCTGGGATGGAGGATGGCACTGCCTTACATTAGACATTACTAGGCAAGGAGGCCAATTAGATTATGGTTTATGATCGACATTTAGAAAACTGGATTCTAAATTTTTTAAGTAGACCTTATCCTGAATTTGGAGATTTGTCTCCTTGCCCTTTTGCAAAAAAAGCTTATCTAGATAATAAGGTAAAATTTTTGAAAGTAACAAATTACTTTTCCGAAATACGAAATTTTTTAAACGGGTGGGCAGACCAATATGATGTATTAGTCTTTATCTGTCCAGATAATGTTCCGGCAGAGGAATTTGTTCTTAATACACAAATTCTAAATAATGAATTTATGCCACAAAACTTAGTTTTGTTAGAAGATCATAAAGATGTACCTGAAAAAATTGGAACGATTACGTTAAACAATGGCTTATATAACTTAATTTTAGCTCAAAAATTAGACAAATTGAATGATGCCGCACATAAACTTTCTTATACTGAATATTATAAAAAATGGCCAAAAGATTATTATGATCAAGTAGTTTCTTGGAGACTTCTTTGAATAAAAGTAAAACATTTTGTATGCACCCTTTTACTGGTTTGGCAACAAGGGAAGATGGTGCTATTCAAGTTTGCTGTCGTAGCCATCCTATTGGCTATATTCAGAATGAAAATTTAGAAGACATCTGGAATAACGATGCAATGCGTCGAATCAGAAAACAGGTCCTCAATAACGAACGTCCACCAGAATGCCATCCATGTTTTAGTTTAGAGGATCAAGGTGTCGAGAGTCTAAGAGTACGTCATATAAAAGGAGTGATTCCAGAGGCAAGAATTAACTTGTATCCAGATTCTCTAGACAACCTGTCAGATGACTACACACTTCCTTTTGAGATTCCAACAATGGAACTCAAATTAAACAATTTATGCAATTTAAAATGTAGAATGTGTCACCCAGGGGATAGCACTAGCTGGAACGATTGGAGTGAAATAAAACATTACTATAAAGATACTGGGCAAGTGATTTTTAATTTAGTTGAAAATAATAACCTAACAGAAAAACCCCTCTTAGATAATTTTGAAAATAATCCCAATTGGTGGAACAGCTTAGAAAAAAATTTAAAAAATTTTAGAAGAGTAGAATTTGCTGGAGGGGAACCTTTAATTGATCCTCAACACTATAAAATTCTCGATATGCTTGCACCTTATGGAAATCAAATTGAAATTAAGTATGCAACCAATCTAACCTCTTTAGGAAAGAAAAATAGAACTATATGGGAATATTGGCCTAAATTTAAAAGTGTTGCGGTAAATGTAAGTATTGACGGAATTGGTGTAAGTTATGAATATATTCGAGGAAATGCATCGTGGGCTGAATTAGTTAACAATATTAGGCAAATAAAAACAATTTCTAATGTAAGTAGAATAGTAGGTGCAGTAGCAGTGCAGGTAAGTAATGTTTTAATTTTAGATAAAATGATAGAATATTTTTTGAATGATTTAGAAATTGTATTCTACACGAATATGGTAAAATATCCCAACGTGTTATCAGTGCAAACATTGCCTAATGATTTAAAAAAATTATCAATCAATCGTTTAGAAAATATTAAAGACAAACTGCCTAATTTTTCTTTAATTAAAAAACATCCTATGTTATTAGATCTTACTATAGATCAAATTCAAGGAATAATTAATTTTATTAATGCAGAAGACTTAAGTAATTATTGGAAAGACTGTATTGAGTTTAATCATATATTAGATAAAACACGTAATCAATGTTTTGAAGATGTAACTCCTGAATTCAAAGAATATATATGAATAAAATAAGTAGTCGTTGGCAGCATCAATCAAGTGTTAAAGTTGAATGGAATATTGGAAAAAGATGCAATTACGACTGCAGTTATTGTCCTAGTACAATACATGATAATACTAGTAATCACACAGATATAGCAACTCTTAAGTCAGTAATAGATCAATTATCTAATCTAGGAAAACCTGTACGAATAAGTTTTACTGGTGGGGAACCGTGTGTTCATCCTAAATTTGATGAATTAATAAAATACGCCAAGTTTAAAAATATTAATTGGATTAGTGTAACTACAAACGGTACATTGCCGTATGAATATTATGAATCGCTCCCTGTTGATCAATATGTAATAAGTCTACATTTAGAATATAACTGGAGAAAAGTTTTTAACACTGTAGAAAGTCTTGTTAATCTATCCAACAAAAAAATAATTGCACAGATAATGGCACATCATGATTTTATGAATAGTGTAAGAGAATTACGTGCTAGATGTTTAGCAGCCCATATTCCTAATACAGTAAGAAGAATTAGATGGACACAAGGAGATAGAGATCTTTTTGATGATATGAGATATAATCCAACTGACTTAGCTTGGATTAAAGAACAAGAAGCAACTGTTGAAGGAAACTGTTTAATAGACGATACACAAGTTATACATGCGAACGATATCATTAAATTAAATTATAATAAATTCAAAGGCTGGTTATGTAATGCAGGTATAGAAAGTTTAATGATAAACTGGGATGGTGAATTGTTCAGAGCTACTTGCAGGGTAGGAGACAGCTTAGGAAATATATATTCTGAAAATATAATTCTGCCTTCAGATCCTGTAATTTGCACACGCAATTATTGTACATGCGCTGCTGACATACCTATATCAAAGTTTTTAAATTCGGGAAACGTCTTATAAAAATCAAGACCTCTTATTGCATCTAAATTTTTTATATACTCTTTAAAATCTGGAATAAGATGCGTATGATCTTCCGCTTCAACAAAACGTAGTATGGCTTCCCAACGTTTCCACCCATAAGGATTATGCTTCCAAAAATCATCTTCTTGAGTATAATTGTCCCATAGCCATTGTTTGAATTCTGAAAAAATACTGCGAATTTTATTCTTATGCTCCTGTGTTAAAATTCTGGCAGATAAAAAAGTAGGAATAAAAAGTAAGTGCATACTAAATATTCCTCCCCCTGCTTGATATTCAGCGAGGTAGTGTTTATTAATTTTTCTGTACTTTTGATTAATTATAAATTTTGCAAAGTCTGGTAAGTGTTCTATGTTTAGGGCCTGTACAGCAACTTCGATACTAGTAGAAATATTATCAGAAGTATTATCTAATTTCTCTAATACTGAAAGAACTTCGTTCCATTGCGTAGGATATCGAATATAAAAATTTCGATCTGCAACTGCATCTATACTTACGTTAAACTTTACGTGCTTAAACTTAGACCATAAGTCTAGCATTTTGTCGGTTAACAATACTCCGTTAGAGTTATAACGTAAACTAATTTGATTACTATATCCTCTTGAAATGATCTCTTCTAAGAATTTTTGATGCTCCTTTATCATTAAAGGTTCGCCACCGGCAAAATACAATTTAGTAATATACGGAATCTGTTCAAAAATGTCATTCCAAAAATTTGATTTTTCGTACCAAGAATTGTTGAACTCCTTACTGTTCCATTTAATTTGTTTAACTATAGTCGGACTAGTTACAGCATTGATAAGTTTATCATAGTCTTGAACCCATCTAGAGCTATCGTGTGGACTACACATTACACACTTAAGATTACATGTGTGTCCTAATCTTAAATCAAGATACCGTATTATCGGCGGGACCGACCCATCTTCTTTGGTTTCTCTTATTAATTTTTTAAAATCCAATCCGTCATTGTTCCAGTCATACATCTCCCAAAGTCTTTTGCTTACTACTCCGTTAGCTTCTTCTTCGAAACATTTTGTGCAACTTTGTGGTACATTACCAGCTAACATTGTTTTTCTCACATCCTTCATAAATTTATTGTTCCATATACTTAGAGGTGTATCGTTTTCAAAGTTGGCAGATTTACCGTTTTCTTTTTTAACTAAACCAACTGCATGATCTCCTATGCTTGCACCACTTGCGTTGGCTACACAGCATAATCTCGAATCTCCGTTAGGTCTTGTAGCTAAGTGAATCCACGGTAATACACAAAAGGTTTTGGATCCTGTTTTTTCTTCGATTATAGATATATATTTTTTAATTTTGTCTGACATAATAAATAATTATCTTTAAATTTAACACAATGAAATTTTTAGGAAATTTTTCAGACTGGGTAAAACCCGATATACTAAAATATATTTTAAACAATCCTGGACAAGTTAGACCAGGATTAGAAGAAAATAAATCAAGTATTCAACAAGTAGAGGAATGGAAGAACATTCAAGTTCCAGGTGCTAAATGGAGTTTTCACTACGAGGAAGTAGGAATTAGTCACTTAGAATTACCAATTCCTTTACAAGGAAAAATTAACTGGTGGTTTGTTAAACTAGACCCTTCATGTGTTTTTCCTTTACACAAAGACACGTTCTTTGACGATAGTGCAAACGTAAGACGACTATGGATTCCTTATCAAAATTATGTTCGAGGACATATTTTTATTTACAAAGATGAACTTGTAAAAGACTACATGGCAGGTGATATTTTTGAATTTGACGATCCAACTGCTGATCACGGATCTTCTAATATAAGTATGATACCGAAAGTCAGTTTACAAATTGTAAATTATATCAATTAGTAATAGTCAAGATGTCCTATTCCTATTTTATCTCTAAATTCTTGAGTAAACACACCGTCAACTCTTATACTAAAAGTTTGTACGTTAGCTTCTCCGCCATTATGCCAATCTTGATCATTAAAGAAAATTGCATAAGAATTGGTTAAAACTTTTAAATCTGCTTCTCTGTCCCATATATAAAAAGGTCTATCTAATCTGGTACGTAAGTGAATAAATTCATGTCTATGATTAAAATAGTCGGTTTCAGTAGGATATATTAAATCTCTGTGCAGTGCTGTTTTACCATCGTGCTCGGCTTTAAAAATAATAATTCTTCCAAGATGTTCGAAAACTTTTGTACTTACTAGTTTTTCCAACCAAATTTTTAATTCAGGAAAATACTGAGAATCAAACGTCCATTGCTTTTCTTCAAATCTACTTTCCCACCCGCCTTCTTCAGTTTTTAAGAATATAAATTGATACGGATCGTATGCACCTAGAGCTAATTTTAAGTATAGAACAAATTGATCTCTGTTTGTATTTTCATTTCCTATCTGATTGCCGATTATTCGTATCTCATGATCCTCGGGCAATGAATAATATTCTTCTAAAGCTTGGAAAGTGGGTTTGAACGTAAGCTCATATGCATTGTCAAATCCACCAGGTTTGACTATGTTTCCTTCTTTTTTGTGCTTAGATAATACTATTCCCTTACAAATAAGATAGTGTAAGTTTTTTAAACCTTCTACATCGAGGTAGGGATCTAGATTAATATAGGGTTTTTTATCAATTCCTCTTATCATATACTATTTAATTATGTAAATATCTTTGAGGAGAAATAATGAATTTTTCAGATTGGGAATATTTATATAATTGGGATGGTAAAGAATGGCATCGTGCTAATTTAGTTTACACTCCTTACATTAGTCCAGACAAGAAGATAATGTGTATGAGTTTTCACAGAGATAAAAACTATCACACATCTATAGACGAAAACAATCTATGGACAGAAGAGCTTCTGTCCGAAAGATTTAATAGAGAACTTTATTTTCATAGTTTAGCAAAAAATAATGACATTCCAACTCTAAATATAATTGATGTAAATGAATCAAGGAGACAACTATATATCGAATGGTTCCAAAACGATTTTTATACACAAGGACAAATGTTTAATGGATATGATAATGTATTACCTAATTGGAAATCGCAATGGATATCTTGCATTAAAAAAATGTGGGATGCAGGAATTTTAAAATTTAGCTTGCATCCCAACAGTTGGGTAGCTATAGAAGATAAGCTAATACCATTTAATTGGTTTTTTAGTTTTGAAAGAAATGAAAAACCAATAACTATAGGTAGTTTACTCATACAAATAAGCATGGGTAGACAAGAAAAATTGCAAGAAATACTTAAATTATACAACATGAACTTAGAGTCGGCATATCCATTAACAGATTTACAAGTGTTATGTTTTAACAGTTTTAGGTCAAATTATTCTTCAGATTTGATAGATACAATTTTAGATTTACAGAGAACAAGAACATGGGAATAGCCTTTTTACCTATTAATATAGAAGTTGCACTTCCAGACGAACAAAAGTTACAAGATTTTTTTGAAGAAAATCAACTTCAAGAGTTTGACGACGGTTACGAAGAAAATGTAATACACTGGGATAAGTGTCCAGTATTAGGAAAATTACAAGGAGACGAGTGGCACGATCAATCTAAACTTAGGCATCTAATAAATTATAGAAATAACAAAACAGGAGAAAAGCAAACTTATTATAGAGATATAGATAAAATATTTCCAGAAATACCTTTTATGTTAAATCAACTACCTATATTAGAATTCAGTATGGTAACTATGCTAAGACAAAGGCAAGAGGTCCCCTGCCATATAGATAGTCAAATGACAGAGGTAAATTTAGATTTGTCTGAAGTGAGTGTAGAAATGGAGCCAAGAAGATATAATATATTATTGACTAAACACGAATACAAAAGTTTTTATGTTTCCGAGTTTGAAGGATCTGAAAAATTTTATCCAACACTTACAAAAGAAAGGCCTTGTCATCTTATTTCAGAAAAGATGCACTGGCATGGCGCTGATTGGGATGGCCCTGGAAAAATTATGTTAGCCATTTTAGCAGTGCTTGACCGTCCTAAACATTTTAAAATGATAAAAGATAATTACGAATTGTTTAAGGATAACGGAGTAATAGAATTTTGATAGATTTTCAAAACATTATAAATTTAGAAATTGAAAATAGTAGTATTTGCAATGCTGCTTGCCCTTCTTGCCTTAGAGAAACAGAAAAAGGAAATTACAAGTGGTTTACACAAACATATCTTCCGCTTTCAATTTTTCAAAAAATTCCAGACAGTTTTTATAATAAGTTGCAGAAAATTTTATTTTCAGGCACTATGGGAGATCCTTGTGCTGCTCCTAATATTTTGGAAGTTTGTGAATACGTAAGAAGTAAAAGTCCAGAAGCACGAATAGTTATTTCAACTAATGGTGGAATGAAAGATCCTCTATTTTGGAAAACTTTACCAAAAATTCTTAAAGAAAAAAGCGAAGTTGTTTTTGCTATAGACGGATTAGAAAATACAAACGACATTTATAGAATGAATGTATCTTGGAATAAGTTAATGGCAAACTGTAAATCGTTTATAGAAGCAGGTGGCAATGCATCGTGGCAGTTTATTATTTTTAATCATAATCAACATCAAGTAGAACAAGCTAAAGATTTAGCAAAAAAATTAGGATTTAAAAATTTTATTTCAAGACCTAGTCATAGATTTGTGTTAGATGAAATTTTAGAAATTACTAGATACGGTAAAAATCAAATTCCTATTTTGCCGCCAAGCGATAATAACTATGTACATAAAGTAGTTTTTTACAAATCGAAAAATAAAGAAACAATCCAATCATTGTTATCAAATTCAAATAATACATTCATTGAATGTTTTGTTAAAAAAGATAAATCAATCTACATCGATGCAACAGGAAATATTTTTCCTTGTTGTTTTTTAGCAGCCAGTTTGTATTCTAGAAAAAATCTTAATGTTGAAGATGGGTGGAATAATTTGTGGAACTTACATGGAAAAGATAAAATAAATTTACATAAAAATAATTTTAAAGATATTATAGAATCTAGTTTTTTTAGTGAAATAGAGAATAGTTGGTCTAAAGATTATTTCTCTGGAAGACTAGCTGTATGTGCAGGAACTTGTTCTAATTTTAATGGCCGATTCAACAACCCATACGAATTAGATTCTTATGAAAAAATTAAGTAAAATTTATTTCATAATATCGAACGAATTTGTGCATGGTTAATATTGATTTCTTGATATTTCATATCGTTGTAAAATTTCATATTTTTAACTACAACTTCATCTCCTATTACATCTCTATTCCATGTTAATTTACAAATATGGTTAGGTACATACCAATCTCCTACTACCGAATGGTGATTCAAGATTGTATCATCTAATATTAATTTCCCCAGTACGTATCTTCCTAAAGCTAATTTATTAAGATTATCAAGAGGAACTTTAGTAGCTGATTTACTTGCCCATCTGTAAAATAAAATTTCATTTGCTTTTGGAAAATTATAATCTACACCAAAAGATAAACAAGTTTCAGAACTTATCACTTTCTGAATTGATAGTTCACTAACATCATCATCGTCATTAACTAAATCTAACCAATCCTTACCTAATGTTCCGTAACCTAAAAATAAATCTCCCCATTTTGTATTTGATTCCAACCATAATTTATATTCTTCTTTTATAGGAATTTGTTTTTCATTGTCATCTGAAAAAAGTAAAATACTTGCACAATAGTCTAAGTATTTGTTATTGAGTTTTATTTCTAGTAAATGAATTAAACTATTAAGTAAAGTCAAGTTTTCGTTAGTGGTTTCTCTGGTTAATTTTACTACTATCGAATGAAACTTATTTAAATCACGTTGGGTATATTCTATAGGTAATTTTTCAATTCCTACATTACTACATATACTATTAAATTCTGTTAGTATTTTGTCCGATGAATAATTTTTTGAATAGCCCATCTTATATCTATTAGTATTCAAATAAATATCTTGCCATAAATGTTGAACAGGACTATCAATTAATTGATAATTAAGATCAATGTTGCCAGCTCTACAATCAAGATTTATAGTTACCGTGTTATAGCCTGTAGTGTTTTTAAATAATTCTTTCATATATAATTCAAAAAAGTATAAAAATAATATTTTATTTACTTGTATAATGTGATGTATAAATAATTTCAAAATTAAAAACACAATGAAAAAAATTATTAATATTAAAATTGCAAACAGTAATGCTCTGCGCATCAATTTTATTATGACAAGTAGTTGCACATATTCTTGCAGATATTGTCCTGACAATCTTCATGTAGGTAAACATCAGGAAATAAACTTAAACGAGTTAGAACAATTTCTTATGAAATTTTCAAACAGAGATAGAGCTTTAACAATTACAGGTGGAGAGTGTACTACTCATCCTCAGTTCAAGGATGTTATAGAACTTGCTAGAAAAGCAGGATATAAAATTTGTGTAGATTCGAACAGTGTTAGAACTTTAAGATTTTATGAAGAAGTTAAAGATTTAGTAGATAATTGGTGTATAACTTTACATCCTAGTCAACATGTATTAGATCTTGAAAAATTAAAATTATTGGCAGCGTCATCCTTTTTAGTTGTATATGTTATGATGGATCCTAATTTTTGGGAAAAGTCTTTAGATTGGCTCGATAAAGTTTCGCAATTAAAAGATTTAAAAGTATCTCCAATACGTATCATGGATAATTGGGCAGGTGCAAATTTTAATGCAAATTACACACAAGAACAATCAGAATTTATTGCCAATTTAAAAGTAAAAAATCTTTTTACTGAAGAAAGAGAAAGTGCATTACGTAAAACACACATGTGGTTAGCGGATACTGAATCTCAAGCAACATACGACGACGGCACTGTTGAAACTATTGATGCTCTTGGGATAATAAGGAAAAAACAAAATCGATTTTTTGGATGGAAATGTAGATCAGGATACGAAGCTATAAGCATTGATTACACAGGATTCACTACATGGGGAAACTGCGGTATTAAAAACTTTCCGCATTATCGAGATGTAAATGCAGAAGATTTTAAGGAAGAAATGATTTGTAATCTAAAAGAGTGTACTTGCGGAACAGATATTAGAACTACAAAGTTTCTGTCTGAATAAACTGATCGTTCGGAGTAGAAAATAATTCTGGCATCACTCCGCAGGTTCTTGCACAGGTAATCAATTTATTTTTACCCCAATAATCATTCCATACAGTTTGGTACATCTCAGAATTAACAATTTCTTTTACAGATTTTTTTTCAGCATCTAGACTGTCTATACCTCCTAAAGACTCGACTAGTTGATGATATTGCTGTAAAATTTCTTTCCTTACTGGCCCGACTTCTTTTTCTACATCTTCCGGTTGATAAGGTATCATAGCCAACCAGCAACAAGGAAAAACATGCCCTTGAGCGTCTATATAAATTTCTTTTGATTTTAAAGCATGACAACTTATTTCTACATCTTTAATTATCGATTTATAATTGTCTATAATTTTCTTATCGATAAATTTTAACTCTGAATATTTACTAGGTTCTAAAAAGTAAATTGTTTCACCTTTGTTATCATACACAGGAAATTTTGTGTTTAATAACCATCTAGAACTGTCTTTCATAACAAATTTTTTAAAATTTAGATCAGATGCTATCTTCTTAGCTTCTTCCACTTGATGTTCGTTGTGTTGAAATCTAATAAAAGCCCACTCTGCATTACCACCTTCCTGTATAAATGTTTTTGCATTTTCCAATATTTTTTTATAGTTTGTACCAATTCTATAAATGCTATGGGAATCTTCTAATCCATCTATGGCGAAAACAACACTATGGTCTATTGGAAGTACATGATATAATTTTTTCCACCAATTTTTATCACGCAAACTTCCGTTAGTGTGAATTCTTATAGATACATGAGGATTAATTTTTACAGCATATTCAATCATGTCTATCAGTTCTGAATTCATCAATGGGTCACCATAATTACCACAAAAGTATATCATGTTAACTTGATCAAGGACTTCTCGATTGACGATTTTTTTAAATCGAGATAACGACCAATTACTCATTTTAAGTAATGGATTCTCCAGACCTCCATGTATATTCCTAGTACACATAGGGCAGGATGCTTGACAGTTATTACTTATTTCAAGGTGTATATTTTTTAGTTGATCAAACTTTATCATTTTTGCCAATAATCATAAATCTCTTATAAAGAGGTAAATCTAATTCGTCAGCCCATAACACATTTATATTAGACTGTTGTTTAAATTCTTCAAGACTGTCTGCAATTCTAACATGCTCGGGAATAACGTAATTATTACTCTGAAGCACTATTAGACTTTCTTTAGGAAGACCTGATAACCATAAATCGTAATGATCTTGTGTAATATGTTCGCAGCTGGTATTGATTATAAGATCAGCTTCACTTTTAACTGCACACATGTCCGATGTAATAGCTTTAAATCTTCCTTCTATTTCTTCCTTTTTATTCATCATACTCGCTACTGATTCACAGGCAGGATCTATGTCTATGCTACGAATATTTTTAATAGGTATATCACTTTGAAATAACATACTAGAAAGTACACCTACCCATCCACCATGTATATCTACGCTAAGTGGAAAATCTAACATTTTGTTTACTTCTGGGTAGATATAATATTCTAAATTTTCAATTAACCATTCTTTGCTTCGAAGTTGGCCTTTGTAAAAAGCATCGAGTGTTCTTAAATAATCTTTACTTTCACGAATTGCACACATCCAATAATGTAAATGTTCTAGATCTATTAACATAATTTATAAAAATTTTCCATTTCAGGCATACTGGTTAAAAAATTAGTTTTTCTACGTTTATCGTGTTCACTCACAAACATCTTAAATCTTTTTCTAAGAATCTCCTTATCTAAAGAATAAGACAAAAATAAATCTAACAATCTTTCTAATTGATTAATTTCTGTAGGAGTAAATTTATTTTTTTTCATGTAATCTATTTGATCAATGATGTAATCCTTGAATTCCAAAGGCAACATCCAAATAGCTAAGTGTTCAGGATAAGTTATGTATCCTATGGAAAATTTTATTTTAGAATTGAAAAAAGTTCGTCGATTTAGTGATTCAATATCTTGCATCAGTAATTTAAATCTTGTAACACTAAAAACATTATAAGCAACCATCACATCTATATTAGCATGAGGTATTTCCGAAACTAATCGTTTACAATTTTTTAACCAGTTACTGTAAACTAATCCATTTCTAGCATATTCTGCTGCCGACCCATGACTATCACAACTGACATGTATAGTCAATTTCCTAACTTTAATTTGCTTTATTTTTTCAATAAAAATAGAAATTAGTTTAGACGGTACTGAAAGATTAGTATTGACTCCTAACTCGATATTGGTGTTAGGATGTTCTATAAAATAATCTAGCATTTTATATGTATTTTTACTTAATAAAGGCTCTCCGCCAGTTAATCTAAATGTGTGTAAATCTTTATATACAGATGGAAACCATTCCCAAAATGCTTCTATGTAGGGATTGTATTCGTTGTATTCATACATTTTAGTTTGATTATATGAATTTATCTCGTCTGGCCATGGCCCAAATTTTTCAAGTTCTTTACTCCAACTATTACTAGAATGAGGCCCGCAGTAACTACATTTTAAATTACAACGATTATCAAAACTCAGTTCTAAGTATGTGGGATTGATTCCTTCTGGACCTGCCTGCAAGATTTTATCAAAACTATTTCGAGACCAATCGTTAAAACTTTTTGTAATACGATCACTTAAATAATTTCCTCTATCTTCTACTTTCCAACAATAACTACACTCGTCAGGTCGTTTCCCATCCAACATCATTGTACGTTGTTCTATTTTTTCTTTAGTATTATGAAATGAAGATAAATTTTTTCGAAAATCATCTAATGATATCGAATGGGCAGGACAATGATAGCAACTGTGTGTAGTACCTGATCCTAAGTAAATATTAGATTGAGTATATTTGGCTAGACACAATGTAGGACTTATCTTGTCTAATTTTTCTTTATGTAATAATCTTAAATTTTTCCACATTATATTTAGGTATTTTAGAGTCTGCACTGCTGACACAAGTTTGTGTTGTACATAGTTTCGGTCTATCGAATATACTAAATCCAGAATCCAAAGTTCCTAATCTAGCATCTTTACAACTATATCCTCTTTTCACTTCATTTCCTCTGATTATAATACTTTGATAGCCACTATTACATGACCAGTTTTCAAACTTATTAAAGTTAAAAGCATTAAATCTTTCAGCCTGATCAAATAAGTATTCTTTCTTCTCGTTATCATAAAGACTTATTTGAAAAATGTTTTCGCCTTTATACTGTTGAGGAAATCCTGTTTGCATCAGATTTTGCATTTCTGTTGTATATCCTTCTACCACAAATGATGCTGTAGGATCACTTTGAGGTTTCAAAGTTACATTTATACCTCTATTAGACAAACGTTGGCAACGTTCGTATAGTTCGAAAAATTTTTCAGGAACCATAACTTGATTAACTGTAACATAAACTTGTTCATACATAAGTTGTAAACATTTGTCTCCAAATTCTTGTTCTTTAGCAAACTCGGAGTGATAGCTAGCAGTAACACTTCGTCTTTGAAATAACTCGGTATTGGCGCACCATTTTTTCCACCATTTACTACCTGGACTCAAATTCGTTGTCATATGAATACTTTGGTAGGGTGTAATTCCATCTTCTAAATGAGAAACAAGTTCTAGTAAGTGTTTGTAAGCGGTAGGTTCTCCACCACTAAAACTCCAGTGGAATTCATTAAAATTATTACTGCGAGCTTGTTGTTTAATTTCGTTAATTGCATCTTTGTAAATTTGTAAATCTAAATGATCTACTGTGTCCGTTCTTGCATAGGGCCAACAGTAACTACAATTGTAGTTACAAAATCTTCCCAAAATCCAACTTATTGAGAATAGTGGGCGTTGTAACATTGTCCTCTGTCCAAAATGGACAATATTTTGAAATGGTATTTCTGTAAAGTTCATTGACATTATTTACAATTGAATATATACTTTATCTGTAGACGTGAGTGGAACATGGTAGACCTCCTCCCCTTCTGGGGAGGGATCAGGGCTAGCCCATAGCGGTGCCTTTGTAGGTTCGAATCCTACCGTCTACACCAATTAACACACACAGGAGTAAAAATGAAATCAATATTAGTGATGGTATTAGTTATTATTTGTAACAACGTGCATTCTCAAAGTTGGAGGAACGGAGATGAGAAATTCGATTTCACTGATAGAATGACTAGTAGTGCTAAAGTAAATATTAAAACTGTCAATAATGTTGATAAGGTGTGCGAGGCAGAAAGTCGTAAACGTGGCCATGGAGGTTTTGGTATGAGTGTACAGGCTTGTACTTTTTGGCATCATGGGCCTTTAGGCAGTACTTGTGATATCTACCTTAGCAAACAAACTTCAATGCACGAAATCGGGCATGAGATAAGACACTGTTTTGCAGGATCATTTCATTGAAAAAAATTAGTAAAAGTCCAGAACGATTCAGCTTTCAGAAACAAAGGTACATGAAGCGTATGGAGCAGGAAGGAAAATTACCTAGTGAAGCTTATCTAGATCTTTTTGACAAGATTATAGATGATCACGACAGCAAATTTGAAGATCCAGAAAGTAGAAAAAATAACTTAGAGTACGATCTTCTAACTACAGATTGGATTTTAGAAAAAGCTCGAAGTTCAGAAAAATATGCTCAAAATCTGTATGCTGCAATGTGTAACATGAGATGGTGTAAAAGAGAATTGTGGCCTATTCTAAAAGAAGAATATTATAGTTGTACTTGGAGATATGCAGGCGGTATAATAGCTGATATGCGCCAAGAAGGAGATTATATAGATTGGTATTGTTCAGGTATGGGTGGCTTATCGAATTACGATACAGATCCTGACGAATTTCAAGCTCGTACAGGTTTTGTTCCAGAAGGCCACATTACTGAAGAAATAGACGAAGATCTACGCAAGCTAGGATGGATAGCCGTACCCTATGATGAGGACGATAAATAAACCATGAAGTACGTATATAATGCAGAAGAGATTTTTCATGACATTCCCGGAGATCCAGACAATGTCATTATGAATATCCCTTTAGAAATTTTAAATCAAACTGGATGGAAGGAAGGAGACACATTGAAAGTAACTATTGAAGATGGTTCTATACTCCTAAGTAAGGATGAGTAAAGAAGATATATTAGAAGTGGTAGGCACAGTAGAAGAAGTTTTACCTGGTAATATGTACAGAGTAAAAATTGAAGAAATGCCAAATCCAATTACTTGCTACATGGGCGGCAAGCTCAAGCAAAACAAAATTAGAATCATTTTGGGTGATTCGGTCAAAGTTGAAATGAGTGTATATGATCTTACCAAAGGTCGTGTTACATATCGTCTATAACAAATTTTCATTGACTTTACTGAATTTTGACAGTATACTAGATACTGTTAAATCATTTTGGATTGAGCGATGAAAGATCAAAAATACTCTACACAGTTGGTATTAGAATTGGCTTGTGCAGCCTACCGATTCTATAATAATGAATATGTAAAAGATGATTCAAACTTTCTCCACACATTAGGCACAGATAAGCCTAAATATCCTAACAAAGATTTAATGTTAAGCACAATTGGCATTAATAGATATACAACTCCTGAAGGGATAAATGTTATTCCTCAAGTATCCATTAATGACGAAGATAAAGAATTTGCAGAAAAGATTCGCAAATACTATAGAAGAGCAATATTCAGTGCAGTGTCGGGAGACAATGATTTTCTTACTAAGGTTTTTAATTCTTTAACTTTGGAAGAGGTAGGACAAAATCAATTTGGATATATTGCCTGCCTGCCTCATGTATATAGTAAGGAAATTAAAAAGTCTAATATTAAAAATTACCTGGCCATGGCAGATAATTTTGGATTAGGCGATGCAGATGAAGTTGTTACAGATCTTGACGCAGAGATTATAGATGTAAAGAAGTCAGAAAATTATGATACTTACAATGTTCTTGCTATAATAGATAATAAAATTGTCAGTTGGATGAATAAAAATCCTCCTAGTCTTGGACCGGCAGTTTTAATTAAAGGCAAGATTAAGTCTGTCCAAAAAAGTTGGAGAACAGATAAACTAGAAACAAGACTAAACTATGTAAAGGTAGCACAATGAAAATAGCAATTACAAGTGATGTTCATCTAGAATTCGGTGATCTAGATTTACACAATGAAGAAAATGCCGATCTCCTTATACTAGGAGGAGATATCTTTGTAGCCGAAGATGTGAAAAACTTCAGCTATATTGACGAGCAGATTATGGCTGCTACTCCTAGTATGCTTGAACGTGGAGATCGTTATTACAACTTTTTAAAACGCTGCAGTGAAAGATTTAAACACGTAATCTTGATCATGGGTAATCATGAACACTATCACGGCGATTATGCTCAGACTGCCAATGTAATTCGTACTCTCGTAGGTGAGTTTTCAAATATTCATTTTTTAGACAAAGAATGGCGTATCATTAATGGTATACTTTTCTTTGGTGGAACATTATGGACTAACATGAACGATGAAGATCCAAAAACTCTGCGTGAAATGGCTTATTGTATGAATGACTACAGGGGTGTGAGAAATTCATCTAGGAAGGTACAGATACGTGTACCTAGTTTTGATGAAAATAATCCCGATGGATTTAAGTTCAAAGATCGAGATGCCAACTTCACACCGGAAGATGGTGTTGAAGATCATAAGGCATTTCTTAAAAAACTAGATGAAGTGCTAGCTCTACATCCAGACTTACCTACTGTAGTAGTAGGTCATCACGCACCTAGTAAAGCTAGTACGCACCCTAGGTACAAAAATGAAGTTTTAATGAACGGTGCATATAGCACTAATTTAGATGACTTTATTTTAGACCGTAGACAAATTAAATTATGGACTCATGGTCATACGCATGAAGACTTTGATTACATGATTGGCACTACTCGTATTGTTTGTAATCCAAGAGGTTACGACGGTTACGAAGAACGTGCAGACAACTTTAAACTAAAATATGTGGAGATTTAAATGACTGAACAAACAATGAAAGTTAGTGATGTGCTAACACAAACTGCTTCTAATATTTCTGAACTTATGGCACAGATTGCTGCTCATATTGACAGAATAGAAGCAGAGAATGTACAATTAAAAAATCGTATTGCAGAACTTGAATCGCAATGAAAAAACTCTTAATTCTTGCTATATTATTGTCGGGGTGCAACAGTGATGCCAGAATGCTTACCTATGAACAATTGGTAAACTACCCATCAGATTGCTCAAAGGCAAAGACACAGTTAGCAGAATTAAGAGCTATTCAGAAAATTAAAAACTTTGCACAAGATCCCGATGAGCTCAATGAAGCAGATAGAGCTTACAATAGTAGACTAAAAGCAACTATTTGGTGGTATACATGGAAATGCGGAATAGAATAAAAATCTTTTTTTTATTAAGTTTATTTTCTACTAACACATTTGCGGAATGTGCGGTCAAATCTGCTAGTCAAAATATACACCAAAGACAAGTTAGCCAACCTATTAATTTGGTTAAAACAATATCTAATAATCAATGTAAGGTTAAGTTTAGTCTTAACATCGATAATAGAGTATATGAAGTCGAACACACTTATCAAGGGTTTGACGATGAAAAGTTACTTTGTGCAAATGCCGTAGAAGAAGGCCGTAAAATACTTCTGTCTCAAATGGGCGGCGTATTTCAAACTGAAAGTATTACTGTATGTAACGAAGGCAAATCTGTACAATTTCGTCCTGCAAAAGTTGGTGATTTGGTTATGGATAACGAAATGGGAAGATTAGATCGAGGACAGAATTTCAAATATCGAAATTCGGATTGCAGACTGTTCAGAGAAAAATACGAAAAAAACAAAATATTTCGAGTCACACATGGAGTAATGTGTAAAACAGACCATCAAGAATGGATTATCGTAGATAAATGGTGATTGACTTTTGACTTGGTAGGTTGTATAATATACTTGTTTTAAACACACACAGAGAGGTAATTATGAAAACTTTTATCTTTGGTACAATTTTTGGTATTGTTATTGCAACAGTAGGATTTACTGGTGTAGCTCGTATGCTAGATAACGGTGTTAACAAAGTTAAAACTGAATCAAAGGAATTAGCAAAATGAAAAAAATGTTAATTGTTGTAGCACTATTGGGCCTTACTGCATGTTCAACTATTGCAGGTGCAGGTAAGGATATTACAGGTGTGGCTGAATGGTCACGTGATAGAATGGGTAACAAATAATGAAAAAACTTCTTTTACTAATTCCGGTTATTGCAACTTTGACTGCCTGCGGTACAACCGATCCTTATCAGAAACGTGCAGAAGCAGAACAAGAGCGTCAGGAAAAATATGTTGAACGCAGTATCGACAAGGCTCCTAAATGGATGTTTAAACTGCCTGATAGCACTAATGCGGTTTATGAAACCGGAACTGCAGTAAGTGGCGATTGGATGATGGCTGAAGCAAAAGCTAAGGCCACTGCCTATGGTAAAATTTGTATGATGGCCGGTGGCACTGCTAGTCAACAAACAAAAATTTATCGCACTGACTCCGAACATTCTTCTACTGAACTCAGCGAACAGGCTATTAAGACTAGCTGTAAGGCTGTAGACCTGACTGGTGTCGAAGTTCGTGAACACAAGATTGTAGGTGAAGGTGGTCGATATCGTGTGTATGTTCTAGTTGCACTTCCTACAGGCGATGCTAATCTTCTGCGTAAGTACAAAGACACACAACGTCAGAAAGAAATTGCAGCTCAACGTGCTCCGGAAGCATTTAAAGAAATGGAACGTTAATGAGTGAGTATACTCTTAAATTAGATGCAGAAGCGGCAGATCAAATTGTCGTTTCTGTACTCAAAGATCATAAAGAAATTTGTAATGAAATTATTACAAAATTGAAAAAAGAAAAGAATTTAAAGAATCATCAAAAGACGGATCTTGCTGATTATACAATTATATCAGACGCATTAGAAGTAGTATTAAAATATTTTGGGGAGTAATATGCCGCACTTAGTACCAATGGTTATTGAGCAGGAAGCAAGAGGCGAAAGAGCGTACGATATCTATAGCCGATTGTTAAAAGATCGTATTGTTATTCTGGACACCGATGTTAACGAGCACAGTGCCAGTTTAATTGTTGCACAGTTACTCTTTTTAGAAAGTCAGGGCAATGAGGATATTTCATTTTTTATCAACAGTCCCGGCGGAGTGGTTACTGCTGGCATGGCTATTTACGATACAATGCAGTTCATTCGGCCTGATGTTTCCACAATCGTTATGGGCCAAGCTTGTAGTATGGGCAGTTTGCTTGCTTGTGCTGGTGCTGCTGGTAAACGTAAAATGCTGCCGAACGCACGACACATGATTCATCAGCCCAGTGGCGGTGCTCGTGGACAAGCTACAGACATGCAGATTCAGGTCGAAGAAATTCTTAAAATGAAAAAATCCTTGACTGAAATCTATGTAAAACATAATTCTAAAGGTAAAACCTATGAACAGCTTCTAACAGACATGGAACGCGATAAGTTTATGAGTGCAGAGGAGGCTTTGGAGTACGGTTTAGTTGATCAAATTATAATTAATCGTAATTAACTTTTTTTGTTACTTAAAAGTGTTATACCAGGAGTAAGGCGTAAAGAATTAGTGAGCTGTATCCACATGTCCTTGCCACCGTTGGTAAAATCACTCATAGGGCCCAAAAAGTTACACTGAATTAAATGTAATCCTTTTTGTTCATTTGCTTCAAACGGGATCATGTTAAATGCACCAAGGAAAATCATTTTTTTAAATAAACCTTTTGTTGCTGTAATTTCCTCTAGAAATGCATTACCTAAACTAGTAGAAATTACTCCTGTCCTGAGTCCTTGATATCTATATCCTAAGTCACCTAATAACTTTTTCATGTCTTTGTCGAAACCTGAAAAATCTGTCGCTATAGTTGATACATCAGAGTAAAATCCATTTCCTCTATCTTCAGTTGCAATCGCTAAAGTAGAATTTTTGAACTGCCAACTTTTAATTACACGAATATTGGTTCCTCTACCATTTTCCACTTTATCTAATTCATCGGCTAGGCTACCAGGAGATTTTAAAGGTAAGTTAGCAGTTATCGGAATTAGATTTGGCATTTTTTGATAATCGCCAATCTTATTACCTAGCGAGTCTTTATATCTAAGTTCAGCATCACTAGGTACAGATCGTGACTGACTTTGTATGGTAGATCTTTGTATATTGTTGCCTGAAGTGTCAGTTTTGTCTGAACTTCCGTCTTTATTTAATCCTAGCATAGAACTATCGGACGAGCCAGCCGTATTGGATTTAAATTTATCGTATATTGCAGAACCAGCAGCACCTGCAAGAGCAGTGCCTGCCAATCTAGCCAAAGGAGCAATAAATTCGTTAACAGGTGTCCATTCTTTGACAGTTAATATCTCTTTACTTCTAACCTTAATACTTTCAGTTTGGATAAGAGTATTGCCTTGTTCAATTTGATCTAAACTTTCAAGAAGTTGTCTAATAGATTTTGAAGTCATCACTAATTCCGAAAAATATATTTATCTTTATATGTAGTAATAAACACCATAATATACATACATTATAAATTCCACTACAACGTTTGAAAAATAAATACTGTTGTACTAGGAGTCCTAGATGCGAAAACGCAAAGGTTTCAATTGGTCTGCTCTAAATAGACAAGTATTGTATGCCATGCTTTACAGAGCTGGTAAGCAAATTGTTGGTAAAAGACTACTAGTTGAAGATCTGCATTCAATTCTATCCAAACACGTCAAGCAACATCTTCCCGTAAAAGTTAAGTTAGATCGCGATTTTCAAACTGAAGAAGAGTTTGTCTACGTAGGAGGAGTTTACCATTCTGACTATGACAAACAAGGTCACACAAGACATATCGAAATTATATTCAGCTACAATTTTTTCCAACAATATCTAAAACTTACACAATATAAATGGAAAAGAATGTGTATTGTCTTTGCAGATGTAGTGCTGCATGAATTAATACACATGAGACAATTTAGATCTAGAAATTTTAAATTGATTCCTGTTTATTCTAGTATGGCAGAAAAAGCCAAAGAAAGAAAAAAACAACAATACTTTGGAGACAGAGATGAGATGGGGGCCTATGCTTTTAACATAGCCTGCGAACTATATGACAGATTTGGTGATAATTTTAGTGCAGCTAAAAAGTACTTGAACTTAGATAATTATAAAAGACACAAACGCACAGATTGGTTTAAATATATGAAAGCTTTTGACCATAACCACGATCACGCAATAATTCGAAGAATGAAGAAAAAAGTGATTAATCAATTACCTAACGCTCGTTTGGGAAAACCCTTTAAGACTAATGACTATTTGACATATTAAACTAAAGATAGTATAATATCAATATGTTAAACAAAGTCAGAGGTTACAATGGCAGATAGTCCAGACAGCGTAATTCGAAGCTTGGAAATTCACAATAGTCGTTTAAACAAGGAAGCAATCCTATTGGCTCAGGCTGAACAAGGTAATAGTATTTTTTTCGAAGGTTGTAGACTAGCATTAGATCCAATGATCACGTTTGGTCTAAAACAAATACCGGAGAAAAAAGATGAAGATGGGACTGGCCTACATTGGGATAGTTTTACTCTCGCTATTACTGGTTTCGTTACTCGCAACGTCACCGGAAATACAGCAAGAGATATGGTCGCTGCGATGATGAAATCTGCCACTAAGAACGAGTGGAATGATTGGTATCGTAGGATTTTGATTAAAGACCTACGCTGTGGTGTTAGCGAAAAGACAATTAATAAAGTGGTAGAAAAGAAATGGGCTGATTATTCAGTGCCTGTTTTTAGTTGCCAACTTGCTCACGATAGTGCTAATCACGAATCCAAAGTTACTGGAAAAAAATATATAGAATCTAAATTAGACGGTGTTCGTGTTCTTACTATTGTTCGTGCAGATGGTAGAGTAGACATGTTCAGTCGTAATGGTAAAGAGTTAGTCAACTTCCCCCATATTGCAGAACAGATTAGCAATGTAGTAAAGAAATATGGTACAAATAAAAATATAGATTTTGTGTTAGACGGCGAGGTTATGTCTAGCACATTCCAGGATCTTATGAAGCAAGTACATCGTAAGGAAAATGTTGCAGCAGGAGATGCTGTACTCCACTTGTTCGACTTCCTTCCGTTAGAAAATTTTGAACAAGGTGGTTGGGAAAAAGGTCAAGAAGCACGTAGTGAATTGCTATACTACTGGCACAAGACCTATAAAGATGAGATGCCTAATGTGCAAGTAGTAGGGCATGAGCTTGTTGATTTAGATACTGAACAAGGTCAAAAAAGATTCAAAGAAATTAATCAATTTGCTATTGACAATGGCTACGAAGGCATTATGATAAAGGATCCTAATGCACCGTATGAATGCAAAAGAACAGCAAGTTGGCTAAAATTAAAACCGTTTATCGAAGTTTCATTAACAGTAGTAGAAGCGGAAGAAGGCACCGGCCGCAATGTAGGTAGATTAGGTGCATTAGTATGTGAGGGCACAGATGACGGAAAAGCAATTCGTGTTAATGTTGGGAGTGGTTTTTCTGACGCCGATCGTGATACTTATTGGTCTGGTCGCGAAGAAGTCATTGGTAAAATCGTTGAAATCCGGGCAGACGCTGTTACTCAAAACCAGGATGGTAGCTATAGCCTACGTTTTCCGAGGTTTCTCAATTTCAGAGGCTTTGCAGATGGCGAAAAAATATGAACTAAAACGCAGTATGAACAAAGATATTGTCTACGGTTCTTTAATGGAACTAAGTAGAAATAACAGAGTATGGTATGAGAGTTCGATTGGTGCTGAATATAGTCACTTGACCGAGGATGGTAAAAAGGCTATACTTCATGTTATTGAAGAAATGTTTAGAGGCCTACAACGAATTCATGCCGAGGAAGTAAAAGAAGAAGCTAAAAAACAAATGTTAGAGGAACTAAAGAAATGACTAATCCGTTTAGAGATCAAGAAAAGTTCATGAGAGCTTGTGATCAAAGTGTGGAAGGCTTTAATCAAGATCAGTTTAAAATGTATCTCAAACTTATAAATGAAGAAGTTACAGAACTTTCCGAGGCTGTAAGTAATACAGATAAAGTAGAAACCTTAGATGCACTAATCGATATCATCGTTGTTACTATCGGTGCTATTCATAGTATGGGTGCCGATGCTGAAGGTGCTTGGAAAGAAGTTATGGCCACCAACTTTGCAAAGATTGATAGAGAAACAGGCAAAGTTCGTAAACGTGAAGATGGTAAAGTTTTAAAACCTTTGGGATGGACACCTCCCAATTTAAAATCTTATATTAAGGAGTAAAAAATGTTCGCAACAGCAACTTATAAATCAGCAGAAGAAATTAATACAGCAATGGGCCGTGTCTACGGTAATATGTGTATGGCTGTGATTACCAGCATGATTGTCAGTATGTTTATAGCATCAAATGCTGCACTAATGACTTTCCTGTTTACTGGTATTATGAAGTGGGTAGTAATTTTTGCACCACTGGCAGCAATATTTGGCGTAGGGTATGTGTTAGGTAATAATCCTAGCAAACCTGTAGCACTGGCTTGTTTGCATGGTTTTGCGGCAGTAATGGGGTTAAGTTTTAGCACTATTTTTATTACATTTACTACAGCTAGTATTGCAGGTGCTTTTCTTAGTGCAGCTATTTTATTTGCTATTCTCAGTGGGTATGGGTATTTTACCAAACAAAGCTTAGATTCGATAGGCAAATATCTCTTTATTGCTTTAATCGCTATTATTATTAGCAGTATAATTAATATCTTTTTAGGCTCAAGCCTTTTGAGTTTGATTATTAATGCAGTAGCAGTTATAGTATTCTTAGGATTGACTGCTTACGATACTCAAAAAATTAGAGAACAACTAATGGAAGATAGTAGTACTAGTGTAGAAGTGATGGGTGCATTAACACTGTACTTAGACTTCATAAATCTGTTCTTAAGTTTGTTACAGTTATTTGGAAATAGAAACGATTAACATGAGAAATCATTATTGGACATGCAGTAAATTTGCAGACTGGTTAAGAGGCACACCCAAGCTATCTGCTGGCACAGGAGAAGAATGGGATGAATGGTGTAAAAAGGCCGAAGCATATCATCCCATTCGTTATTGGTTAGCTGAAGAAGGCTTAGATTATTTACAGAAATTTATTTTTTATATTCCAGATAAACTTTATGCAGTCAAATATTATATCAACAATCGTTGGGTCACTAAAACCCACGCTCTTACTGCTAGTCCAAGCGACATTCCTCGCGGCGAGTGGCGTGATGTTGGCAGCAGGTTTCTTCCATGTCTGTTTAATGAACTTAGAGACTTTGTTGAAACTGAGCTAGCTTGGTGGCATATAGCTTGGGAAGGAAAAGAAGTAAGAGCAAAATATAATGCACCGTTTTACGCCACAGGCTGGTTTCGTTGGCGAGTGTGGCGTTGCCCACAGGCTGGATTAGATAATCTCGAGTGGCAAAGCAAACTCATAGCAGATGACAGTTGGGGGCTTAAACCTGATGACGAAGGCTATGGTGAACCCACCTTTCAGGCAAAAAATGCTTTAGAAATTTTATCCTTGTATAAATGGTGGACTGAAGTGTATCCTAATCGCCCCGATCCTCATGATGCCAGCGGCTGGAGTGATTACTGCGAACGTATGAGGCAGGAAAAAGGTGATGGTATTAGATGGATTGGTGTAGAATCTAATAATCCCGAAACAAAAGAATTAGGCGATCGAGCACACAAGTTGATTAGAGAAATAGAAGAATCTTACGAGAAAGAAGACGAAGAAATGTTAATTCGTTTAATTAAAATTCGTAATTCTTTATGGACATAAACTTTCGCTATCATAACGTTAAACGTAAATGGATAGCGGAAGTTTGGGTTCAAAATATTGATATTCATAATTATGACGACAAAGTAGTATATAGCGAAGAAGAATATCAAGAAATGAATGATTGGTGCAAGGCCAATTTTAAGTACGCAGCACGTACAGCCTATCATATTTTTGAGTTTTCTGCTCGCTCACATCTAGACTGGTTTATACTAAGGTGGAAATAATTACAGTATGAACGACTTTGGTACAGACGACGAAAGAAAAAAACAAGTAGTAGAATTCAAAAATCGATTAAATGATATTAGTCCCAGTTTCTGTGTAGCTAAGTGGAAACAGGTAACTATACATCTACACAACGGACGAACACATAGTTGTCATCATCCTGTTCCTCATCACATACCCCTTGAAGAAATTAAAGTAGATGTGAGCTCGTTACATAATACAAACTACAAAAAAGAACAGCAGAAATTAATGTTAAAAGGGATCAGGCCATCAGAATGTGATTACTGCTGGCGTGTAGAAGACAGTGATTCAGACGTGTTTAGTGATCGAGTTATGAAAAGTTTAGACTCTTGGGCCAGACCGTTTATGGATGAAATAAAAATAAACAGTACACAAAATCCAAGTTACTTAGAATTAAGTTTTTCTAACGCATGTAATTTTAAATGTAGCTATTGTACTCCTGAGGTAAGCAGTAAATGGATGGAAGAAATAGAAAAATACGGTCCGTATCCAACCACAAGAAAGTTCAACGATATCTCTTGGTACAGAGAAAATAAAAGAATGCCGTTTCTCGAAAAAGAGGAAAACCCTTATGTAGAAGCATTTTGGAAATGGTGGCCGGAATTACATAAAGATTTGAAAGTTCTAAGAATTACAGGCGGTGAGCCTTTAATGACTAAGCATACTTTTAAATTGCTTGAATTAATTCTAAACAACCCTATGCCTGATTTAGAATTAAACATTAACAGCAACTTAGGAATTCCTAGCCATCTATTGGATAAATTTATATCAATTGCTCAAAAATTACAAAATTCGAAGGCAATAAAAAGTTTAAAAATTTACACAAGTGCAGAGGCACATGGTTCAAAAGCAGAGTATATCAGATTTGGACTAAACTATCAAGAATGGTTAGATAACTGCCACAAATTAATGAAAGAAATACCTCAATGCAAATTAACTGTTATGAGTACATACAACTTGTTAAGCGTGACAAGTTTTAAGAAATTTTTGGAAGACATGTTAGAGTTTAGACTTCAATACACTAACATTATTGATCGACATCCTGTGGGTATAGATATACCTTATCTTCGTTGGCCAGAACATCAGTCAATTGAAATTCTTACCGATGATTATCTACCTTATATAGAGGAACAAGTGAAATTTATGGAAGATAATCAGCAACAAACATATATTCCTGAGTTATGCGGAAGAGGTTTCTATGATTACGAAATAAATCGTATTAAACGTGTGCTTGCAGTTTTCAAGAATAGAAAAATAAGTAAACAGAATAGAAAAGATTTTAAAACATTTGTCGACGAACATGATAGGCGACGAGGAACAAATTTTTTAAGAACTTTCCCCGAGATGCAAGAGTTCTATAATTTATGCGAAAATGAAAGATTATAATCAAAAATTAAAAGAAATACGTGTTGTTTTAGATAAAACAGGACCGGGATTTTGTTTAGCTAAGTGGTACCATGTAAGTATGCATTTGCATACAGGGACTAACCACAGTTGTTATCATCCTAGTCCGCATTTTGTATCGATAGAAGAAATCTCACAAAACCCTTCTGCTTTACACAATAGTGAATATAAAAAACTTCAAAGAAAAGCAATGTTAGAAGGACAAAGACCGTCCGAATGTAGCTATTGTTGGGACATAGAAGATCTACCAGGTAACCAGATTAGCGATCGTATGCTAAGGTCTAGCGAACCTTGGTCGTTACCTCTGTTAGAAAAAACAACTAAAATAGATTGGAATTTAAATGTAAATCCTAGATATTTAGAAATAAATTTTGGTTATGAATGCCAGCTTAAATGCAGTTATTGTGCATCTACTGTTAGTTCTGCTTGGCATAATGAAATTAAAAAGTATGGTGATTACCCTTTAGAAAATCCTGTTAATAAAAAACAATATGGTATCTATCAAATAACTCAAGCAGGAAGATTTTTCCAAAGAGAAGATGGGAATCCTTACATAGAAGCTTTTTGGAAATGGTTTCCTGAAGTATACCCCACTCTGCATACATTAAGAATAACAGGTGGAGAACCTCTTCTTAGTAGTAATGTTTTTAAAGTACTAGAATGGATAGATAAAAATCCTAGATCAGATTTAGAATTTGCTATAAACAGTAATATGTGTGTACCCGAAAGAAATCTAAACAAGTTTGTAGACTTTTGTAAAAAATTAAAATCCGAAAAGAAAATAGGAAATTTAATGATGTTTACAAGTGTTGATACGTGGGGACCACAGGCAGAATGGATAAGAAATGGATTTAGTATGACTAAATGGGAGCAAAATATAGATTCCTATCTGTCACAAGTCCCTAATACTAGCTTAGGAATAATGATAACTTTTTGCTTTTTAAGTATACCTAAGTTCAATCTTCTATTAGATAAAATACTAGAATTACGTCAACGATATCCACATCGTATCTGGTTTGATACTCCTTACTTGATCGAACCTCCACATTTATCTAGTTTAATTACAGATGATAATATGTTAGAACATTTGAATAAAACTTTAGATTATATGGCTACTAAAGTTAATGATAAAAGTCCCTTTTCTTTTACATCTACAGAATATGCAAAGTTAGAACGAGTAGTGCGTTGGATAGAACATAATAGATATAAAGACAAGGAGTTGGAATTAAATAGAAGAGATTTTGTTTCGTTTATACGTGAACACGATACAAGACGAGGATCTAACTTTGATACAGCTTTTCCTGAATTAGGATATTTCTTAGAACATGCAAAACGAAAATAATAGTCATTCTTGGTGTGTAAATGCCTTTCATGCAATGAGCGGTAACAACGATGGTACAACAAAACTATGTTGTATGTATAAACCTGATAACAGCGATTCAAAATTAATCTTAGGTAAGCAATCTATAGACGATCATTTCAACAGTAAAGTGTTTGAAATTGTGCGAGAAGACTTACTAAAAGGAATAAGGAATAAAAGATGTAACTATTGTTGGGAAGAAGAAGATGCAGGTCGAAAAAGTAAACGTATGAGAGACAATGAAAAATACAAATCGAGACAGACACCTTATAAAAACTTAGCATATTTTGAATTAAATTTAGGAAACAATTGTAATCTGAGTTGCAGAACCTGCAATCCTTATATAAGCTCAGGATGGATGAAAGAAGCTTATGACACAAGTCGACAAACAATATCCTATAAAGATTTCGCAGAAGATTTTAAAAAATTTCATCAGTCATATGACGAGGATAGTCCTTTTTGGGAGGATCTGAAAACTAAACTTCCTAATATAAAACAATTTGATTTTTATGGCGGAGAGCCTTTTATGTCAAAAAAAATGTGGGAGATTTTGAAAATAGCCTATGAAAAGGATGTATCAAAGGAAATAGAATTACATTATAACACCAACGGCACTCACCTTCCTCTAAATGCCTTACAAGTATGGAAATATTTTAAACAAGTTAACATAAGTTTTAGCATAGACGGTATTGGCAATCAGTTCGAATATATGCGTTATCCTGCTAAATGGAATGAAGTTGAATCAAACTTTGAAAAATTTTTACAAATAAGCGAAGAATTTGGAAATATTAATTTAAGTTGGTGTATTACAGTAAGCGTTGCAAATATATACAATGTTCCTGAAATATTGGATTATTACTACAGTAAATATGCAAACAAAAATGTTGGAATGTATCTAAATTTAGTGCATGGGCCGGAACACCATAATATTAAAATCTTACCTGAATCTATAAAAAATGCTGTTGCACAGCGTCTACAAAAAGTTCCAAAAGAATATAAACAAGCATGGGATCATATTCCTGGAGTAATAAACTTTATGAACAGTGGAAATAGTAATCAAAAAGAATTTATTCATTTTCTAAAAGTAACTGACACCAGTGATAAGTATAGAAAACAAAATTTTAAAGATACATTTAAAGAGTACGGAGTATATTTTGGTTCCTAAACGATTTGATTTCGATCTGGTAAGACAGCTACACATTGAATTAACTAATAGATGTAACGCAGCTTGCCCTATGTGTATGAGGTTTCATCAAAACAGTCCACTACTTAGGCCTGATTTAGAATTGGGCGAAATCAGTTTATTGCAATTTAAATCGTGGTTCAATCCAGATTTTTTAAGGAAACAGATTCTTATTTTATTCTGCGGTGTACATGGAGATCCTTGCATTGCCAAAGACACATTAGGGATCACGAAATATATAATTGAAGAAAGTCCTAAAACAAATATCTTGTTTAACACAAATGGTGGTATGAGAAATCCGGAATGGTGGGCTGAATTAGGATCGGCTTTAAGGTGTAACTCGCAAAGTTGGGTTACATTCAGCATAGACGGATTAGAAGACACTAATCATCTTTATAGACGAAACGTAAAATGGAATAAACTAATGGCCAATGTGGAAGCATTTATTAATGCTGGAGGTAGAGCACATTGGGATTTTTTAATATTCAAACACAACGAACATCAAATAGAAGAGGCTAGAGAGTTTGCAAAAAAATTAGGGTTTAGTATGTTTATACCTAAAAAGGCGTTGGGTCTTGATAACGGTGTTGATTTGAACTCTATGGGGGCTTTAAATAAAGAAGGTCAACTAGATTATATTATCGAACCTCCTGTTGATCCTAAAAATAGAAATTTAGAAAATTATAGCACAATTAAAGGACCTTCTGGACATACTTTTACATTAGATAGATACAAACAACAAAAAGAAGGAAAATTAATACAACAAAGTCATAAATGGAGTTATTCTAGAATATATCAAGTTATAGACAACTCCAAGTACACCAAAGAAAATAATTGTGAAATCAAGTGTAAAAGTTTACGGGAAGGTTTGATAGACATTTTCATAGACAACTACGGTAATGTTTTTCCTTGTTGTTACACCGGAACTCATATTAATAGCAATTATGCAAATGATAAAACTCTACAGTTACACTATGAAGTTAAAAATTATGGATTACATAAATTTAATTTAAATTATAACACTATAGAAAACATTCTTAAAGAACGGCATTTAGATCACGTATACACAGACAGTTGGTCTAAAAATTCAGTTCTAGATGGCAAATTATTGTTCTGCGCAGATACATGCGGGCAAGTTTCTCAAATTGACAAAATTTATACCCATGAAGGAAAGAGTAAACTTAAATGAATTTAATCACTGTAGTTTACAGAAAAGATTTACATAACTTACTTTATCAAGCTTATTCTCTCAAGAAAAATTGGCTGGGTATGAAAGAATGGATTATAGTATCCGAAGACGGGTACGAAACATATAATTTTATATTGAATGATGTTATACCTATCATGAACGGTTGGAATATTATTCCTGTATTTGCACCAAAAATGGTTTCCGATACAGGGTGGTGGAGACAACAAGTATGTAAACTTTGGAGTGTAGACACGGTTAGTCAACAACAATATAGTTTAATGTTAGACGCTAAAAATTTTTTAATTAAACCAGTTAATCAAGAATGGTTTATAGATGCAAACGAAGTTACAAAAATCAGACAGTGGCATAAACATTGGGGATTAATGGACAATCATTATATGTGTTGTGATTTTTTTAAAGGGTCCGTTGAAAAAAAAGAATTTTCATATATACAAACTCCATGGGTATGGCGAAAAGATATAGTTAAATTAACAATAAAGGAATACAAAAGAAAAGGATGTGATATTTTTAAAATAGATTTTTTACCTTGTTGGGAATTTGATGCCTATTGGTTCTTTGCTCAAGATATAATTAAATGGCAAGACTGTCCGTATTTTGGCGAAGGTATATTTTACTACCCTAACGATACTAGTCCTGAATATGCATTATCTAAAATTAGAGACATTTATATAGACGGACCTTTTTTCTCTTTTCATCGTTTAATGGCCGGACATAACAGTTGTGTTAAATTCAATAACGATCTATTATCTAAGCTTGATATCATAGATCCTGACATTATCAATCAATGGCAAGAATTATACGATAGATATAAAAACTTATAAGCATAATTCTATCTCAAAATGAATTTAATAACAGTTGTTTTCAGAAATGATCTTCCTAATCTTTTAACGCAAGCATATAGTCTTAAAAAAAATTGGAATGGAAAAAAAGAATGGATTATTGTTGTTGAAGATAACAGGCATACAAGCGAATATATTATTGATCGAATACTACCTTTAATGACCGATTGGGACATAAATTTACAAATGTGTCCTAATATTCCTACTTTAAATGGATGGTGGAGACAACAAATATGTAAATTTTGGGCAGTGCAGCAAATAAGTAAAGAGAAATACTCCCTTATTCTAGATGCAAAAAATTTTATGATAAACAATCTAGATATGGATTTTTTCTTTGAAGAAGGGTGTCAAATAGTTCAAAGTGTTCCGTCAGAACGAAGTAATAACAAATTATGGGCAGAAAGTTGCCAATATTTTAACAAAGATCATAATATAAAACATGAAGCAATGACTTTAACTCCGTGGGTCTGGAATAGACGCCTAGTTAGGTATGTTATAAATCAATATAAAAAAACAGGTTTTGATATATATAAAACAATCAGTGATATGCCTGTTTGGGAATTTAATGCCTACTGGATATTTGCCCAAGACATGATTAAGTATAAATTTAAAAACGATCCTTGGGGGTTTGGTTTTATATCTTTAAACAACAGAACACAGGATATACCTTTAAATTATAAAGAATATCCATTCTGGACTTTTCATAGGAGAGTCTCGCATCTTCCCCACTTATTAGAATTTCATTACAAGACATTAAAGGAAAAACAAATCCTTACAGATGATATTATAAAAGAAGTGCAGTCATTATGGAAAAATTGAAAGATTTTAAACGAGTTATATTTTACGGGTGTAGTTTTAGTGCAGGAGAAGAATTATCTGATCACGAATTTTTAGAAGAAAAAAGTATAGAAGAAGCAGATAAGTTAAAGAACAAATTTGGCCATCATTTTTATAAAGAATTTCATATAGATGTATCAAAACTGCATGAACGTAATTTACAAAAAGCATGGCCTAAATGGTGTGCAGATCATTTAGCGTTAGAATATGTTAATAGATCCAAACAAGGATCTTCAATGCAAGAAATTATTTTTTTAATTGAACGTGATATAGCTTTAAGACAAATAAAAGACAGCGATTTAATTGTAGTTGGATTAACTAGTGCCAATCGTATTTTAAAATTTGACGCTAAAGGAAATTCAGGAAGTCTAATATTCCACGAATTTGACATAAGATGGCCTGATGAAGACTTAAAAAAATTGTATCTAAAGCATTTATCCAACGACTATAACTTATTCTTCAATTGGTATTTTAACATAAGATATTTAGATTTACTTAGTAAAAAATTGCAAGGAAGATTAGTACAACAATATGTTTGGGCAACATGCGAAGAATTTTTATATATAACTACTCAAGATGAAAAGTTTGCAAAAAATTTAGAATTTTTATATATAATGAAACAAATGTTTGAGTTTGAATCTATCCTAGATCAAAATTTGTCTTTTGGAAAAATTTGCGATTGGAAAAAAGATACGCATACATTTTATCATCCTAAACTTGAAAAACAAATAGATTTTGGAACATCGGTCGCAAAATTAATTATTAAAAGATTTGGATAATGCCTACCTTAATCGCATTTGGAGATAGTCACGTAGCTGGCTCAGAAATTGAATTTAAAAATCAAAATACTTGTTTCCATAAATCTTTTGCAGCAAAAATAGCCGAACATTATTCTTTTGAATATGAAAATTACTCGCAACCAGGAGGATCCAACGATTATATAATTAAAAAATTAATTCCTCGAGTTAAAACTGCTATTAAAAATTCCGAAAATATTTTTTTAGTGATTGGAATTTGCGATTCTTCCAGAACTTATTATTACTATAATAATAACCACTATCATGTTACACCAAATATGAACATGATTACATATCCTAAGATTGTTTCTAGAGCCTATTCCGATTATATTTCATTGCATAGTAATGCAGATATGGAAGAAAAAGCATTAAATCAGATATTGTTTATCCAATCTTTTCTTAAAATTTATAAAATTCCATATATTATGTTTAGTACAAGACATTTTAGTTTTGGAGATTGGACACTTATTGACCAATGCCGATATTATGGTCACCATGTAAGTAAAAAAGATTATTATACTGAAGACTTTTCATCAGCATTACAAAAAAGTTATAGTTATTGGGGAACTTGTCTCCACCACCCTCGTTGGGCTCACTTAATAAAACAGGACAGATGGAGAAATCATTATCCTGAAGATTTTCACACATTTTGGGCAGAAACTATGATTAGTTTTATTAATACTAATAATCTTCTGAGCTATTGACTTTTGAAGAAAATTATTATATAATAGCTGCATTACAGTTAATTAAGGAGCCAAAAATGGCTAAAGTTTTATCCAAAAATACTAAACCTGCATCTAAAGACACTAGTCCTAAGTGGGACGGTTGCGAAGATTGGTCCGCTGATCAATTTATGAGTAATTTTCGTAGAGCTATGGAATATTACCGTATGGAATACAGCGGTCGTGAATTGAAACCTGCAATAGTACGATGGATGCAAGAAAATGCTTATACCAAAGATGAAATCACCGTTTTTAAGAAAACTAAAGATACTAGGTGTACAATTACTATGGGCGGGCTGGCTAGCTGTTTGAATAAAGGCATGCCTGCTCAACGTGTCGATTTCAATAACGGTAAAGATAGCACAATATTTCTAAGAGAAAATATTGCAAAGATTATAAGCGAAGGTGCGGATGACGTCGAAGAAGTTGAAGGAGAAGTTGTTGCATCTCCGTCTGGAATGAATATTCAGGAACGTGTTCGAGAATCTAGTCTAATAATGACCGAAGATATAGAAAATGCAATTGAGGAATTTCATAATAATTCGTCCGATTTTGATCCTAAAGGTTTTAAAGTTCTAAATATGCTCAAAGGCAAAGATGCTAAAGCAGCACATGCCCGAATTATTAGAACTTTTTACGCTCGTCAACTAGAAGAGTTGTTAGAAGCAACTGGCCCTAATGCAGATGAACAACTGAAAGAAGCATATGGTCATCGCAATAAAAAAGAATGGAAAAAATTAATTGATTTCTTAACTGAAGTTACTAATGCCTGTACCATGCTTATGGAAGAAAGCAAGGTTAATCGCAAGCCTCGTGCTAAGAAAGCACAGAGCAAGGATAAACTTGTTGCTAAATTGAAGTATATGAAAACTTTCGAAGCACTGAAGTTAGTTAGTATCAATCCTACAGATATTATTGGCAGTAAGGAATTGTGGGTTTATAACACTAAAACACGTAAGCTAGGCAAATATGTTGCTGCAGCCTACCAAGAACTTGGCATAAAAGGTACAACAATTACCAACTTTAGTGAAAACGAAAGTGTATGTAAAACACTGCGTAAGCCAGAAGATAAATTGAAAGAATTTAAGTCGGCTGGAAAAGTAGCCCTGCGTAAATTCTTAGATGATATAAATGCTACTGATACTAAAATGAATGGGCGTATAAACGAAGAAACTATATTGTTAAAAGTTCAGTAATACTACCCAAAAAAGGCTCCGCCACCAGGGGTGTTGATAAATCTCCATCCTTGGTTATTTCCAGAATCTTTTGGATAGGTCAAATACCAAACTGCACCACCAGTTGCATTACTATCTTTTATATCCAATAGTCTGGCATCAATTATTCCAGAAGTCTTACTTAAATTATATCTTGTTCCGGCAGTTGTGCTCTCTAATGTCGGTAGTGCATTGAAAGCTATGGGTATAAAATATGCAATTGTTAAATTCAATCTTACCTGCCAAAATAAACCGTCGGGCATTCCTGACACGGTGTTATTAACTGTGCTACTTTTCTGCCAATCTACGATAAATGTATTATTAACTAAGGTAGGTTGTGCACCAGTCCAAGTTTTAGCTTGATAAACGGCTGTGTCAGAAGTTGTCGTGTACGAACCATAACCTGCACTTGTACTCAACTTTAGCTGAATTCTTTCTGTAACTCCACCAAAAAAACCTCCAGGATCGCCCAAATCTCCTCTAACACTTAAACCAGTTATAGTAGCGCCTGTAATATTAGTCAGTCCAGATAATGCCGCTACATCGATAGTGACTGAACCACTAGTTACAGTAGTCCCACCAAATTCATAAGTTGTGGCAAAGGTAAAATTGTCTACTGTACTGCCAGAAACTCCTTTTGATAAAGATAAATTTTCTAAACTAGTTGTAGAACCGGCAGTAAATTTGATTTTAGCTGCAAGACTGTCCGATGTAATATCTACAAAACTATTGTTACCTGAGATAATTAAACTTCCTCTATTTGGAATATGTAGTGTAAACGGATATGCTACACCTCCTCCTGCAAATGTTCTTTCAGCCGTAGTGTTTGGTACTGTTAGTCTGCTACTACCGGTGCCTTGTGTAACTGTAAAACCACTTCCACTATGATTCCAAGGAGTACTTTGTGCGTCATTAATTAGAGTAATATTTGAACCATTTACTATCATATTTCTGGTTCTAGTTCCTGATGAAATAAACTGTCCTATAATAACTGTATATCCATTTAAATCTAATGTACCCGACGAATGAGTAAGACTTCTAGCAGCACTTGTTGTTAGAGGGCCCAACAGGCTTACCGTACCATAGGTAAATGTTGTGCTTCCTATAACTATGTTACATTGGAAAGTTACTGAATTCGAAGTTATAGTTTGTGTCTGCCCCGGAGCAGTTCTAAAAAATAAAGAATTACTAGTAGACGCAGTGGTCATTGTTGAACTAAAAACTAGGTTATTATAAATGGTTAAACCACTTGATAAGAATGATCCTGAAAAACCAGAAAAATTTAGATTTTGTGCTGCACCCCCTATTGAAACTTGACCTGTACCTGCAGTCACATAAAAATTAAAAGAACTACCATCCCCTGTAGTGCCTGTTGATATACTCCTTGTCGATGCGGTATTTGTTTCTAACCTTATTTCTTTCACTGTGCCTGTTACACTCATGTATATATTTGTGTCCCATACTGTGCCAGTCCCAGTTAGATATATTATTCCTGTTCCGATATCTAAAGTTCGCGTGTTAAAACTGTTAGAAGAAAAACTGCCAACACTTATATTAAAGTTGTTACAATTCAATGTGCCTCTTATTAGTTGAATACCATTATTTGTTGTAAGGCCGCCTATTAATTGTAGTCCTCCACTAGTTGTACTGTTAATTGAAATATTGTTATTAATTACTGCAGTATTCTGAGTAAAACTTTTCACACTACGATTGACGATTACTAATGTTCCTTCACTTACGCCTGAACCTATCCTAAATCCAGATCCTAAAGATATATTTCCGTAGATATTTAGATCTGTACCATATGGCATACTTAATGTTCTAGTTCCTGCCGTTATTCCGCTAGCATCGATATCGCCTAAGTTTACAGGAGTATTTACGATAACAGTTGAGCCATCACCTAAGCCGGTGCTGTTAAAAAACACTGTGTCTTGTGGTAATGGAAAATTGTTTATGGATACTGCTCCTCCAGGAGTTAATGCCCAATTTGCATCTTCAAAATTACCTCCTGCATTATTATTCCAGTACTTGTTTGCTCCTGCAACAAAAGTAATATTAGTATTATTTCCAAGATTTCCAAGTCTTGTTCCTGTCAGAGTGCCTGCCGCACCTGCCATTGTGATATCCCTGAAGTTTACATCGGTTGTTGCAGCATTAATAGCACGAGTAATGGTTACAGCAGCAGATTCTATATCAGGTGCTCTAACCGTTAATCTAAATGCTGGGCTATGAGATTTAAGTGTAAGAGTTCCTGTAATTGTTTGATTAGAAACCAATTCTAAAGTAGGACACGCTGCAATAGTTGTATTGTTTACGGTCAAATTTAAAAAGGTATTTGTGTTGTAAATTGTAGCAGTGACCGTGCCTAACGTGACAAAAACAACGTTTCGATAAGTCTTGCCTCCTCCATTAAACCATACACTACCAGATGCGCCAGAAGTAAAGTTAATAGTAGAAGTTCCTGCATTAAAGGTTAAGTTTGTTGCAGGATCCGACACTTGATAAGAATACATATCCCAGAATGTATCTTGAACATTGATTGTACTTCCATTTAGACTTATGGTTTGTACTACAAGATTTTCATAGTAATAATTATAAGCTGTCATCGAGAAGTTACTAGCACTGGTACTAAATGTTCCTCCCTTAAACCACACATCTCCGTTGACAGTAATTGCACTGGCTAAAGTATACGTTCCTCCTGCAGCTCCAATGTATATTGTATTCAATAAAGTTTTAGTTGCTGTGTTTATAGTAAAAGATCCGGATGATGCTAAAAATGAAATAGAACCAGTATAGCTCCAAATAAAATTGGCATTATTAAGTAATGTAAAACTACCATAAATATACAAGTTAGTATAGCCTGCAACTTCAATTGGGTTATCAACACTAGCAACACTTAACGTTCTACAAACAGCATCAGAAATAGTAATAGTACTAGTTAGATTTACGCTTGCATTTTCAACAACATGTACTTCAATATTAGCAGGAGTACTTTGAGGAAATCTAAATTCAATTTTAATATTAGAATTTCCTCCAGCAGGCTCGAAGTAATTAGTGTTAAACTCGGCTCTACATATAAATGTTTGATTAGGGGCAGTTCCTATTGTTGAAGTGTAGATACGTTGAATACTCAAATCTCTTGCACTTACCATAATCTTAGGAGTGCCAGGACTTCCTGCATTTATATTTGCATAATTTACCGATACTCCTCCAAAAGTTATAATACCGTTGGATGTAACGTAGAACTCAGAGTAACTTACACCTCTATAACTTATGTTCCAAGGAGTAGACACTTGAAACCAACCTTCGTCGTTGCTTCCTCCACTTAGTGAAATGTTTTCATTGGTGGTTATATTACTGGCATTATAGGTTATAGCAGTAATGGTAGCAGTAGACGCTGTTGTTGCAATTCTGTATCCGCGGCCAGCGCCCGGGACTGTAGGAAAGCTTGCAAGTAGTGCAGTATCACTGAATGCACCGGACAATCCTAGATCAGTTTGCACATCACTTGCATTGTTAATAATTACGTCGTCTACTGATGTAGGAATTCCGGCACCACCAGTTCCTCCACTAGTTAGAGACCAGTTAGTATTTGTAAATTGGTCCCAAGTTCCAGTACCGCCTACCCAATAGTATGTTGCCATTATATAACCTTAGAATTGAGGTAGAACAACAATTACATCCCATCTTGTTAGTGCTGAATTATAGATACAACCTACATAAACAGTCTTATTTGCCATAGTCGATGTCGGTAATAAAACACCAATTGACGTATAAGTTGGGTTCCAGTTAAGTGTTCTAGCAACTCCGTTATCTAAAATACGAAACATGATTCTAGTACCGTTTACTGGAGTTCCTATCGGTGCATTAATAGTTAAAGTTTCTGCCAGTGCATCTACGCAAATCAAATCATATAAAGATACGTCTGGTGTAATTGAAGCAGCAGTAGATACTGAAGTGGTTCTAGAATCTATTCTTTTGTTTGTTAAGGTTTGTGTTGTGTCGATTCCTACAAGAGTAGTTGTTGAATCGGGTAAAGTTAAAGTTCTATCTGCAGTTAATGTTGCAGGTGTTATTGTAGCTTTAAATGTTCCCGATGCTCTAGGCAGTATTTCAACGTCATCACCGCCCTGTGCTGTAATCGTTCCAGTAACTGATATATTGCCCGTTCCAGTAATATCTTTACTGTTTAAATCTAAATTACCACCGAGTTGTGGAGTAGTATCATTTACTACATCTGGACTAATAAAAGATAATGTTCCAGATGCATTTGTAGCTATAACCTGTCCTACTGTACCGTCTGCAGTCGGATAAGTAAGGCCTGAAATTATTGTTGTTCCAGTAAATGTAGGACTGGTAAACATTGTAGCTTTACTTTCGTTGGTGACATTACCTAGACCAACTTTTGTTGCCGACAGTGAAGGTATATCGTTTTCAACTAAAGATCTAAAAGTTGCACCGCCTGCTGCCGCTGCAGGACTTGCATAAACTAAATTCTGTAAATATGTTCCAGAAAGACCTCCTGCTGTTCCTGTAGTATTTTGATTTAGTGTAGGAACATCGGCAGCAAGTATAGTGTCCCAAGTAGGTGCGGCACCGTTAGTACCGTCACCTGTCATACGTAGAAATTTTCTGGTAGTGGTAGTATTAGGAGGTAATAGTGTAGTTATATCAGTGTTAGTCTGATAAGGAATACTGCCTAGTAAGGTAGAATTATTTCCACCAGCTAAATTAGTTGACTTAGTAGCCGAACCTGCATTCACCGAATCTGTTGCATTATTAGCAGTTGCAGCATTTCCATCTATGCTTATGCCTGTTAATGTTTGTGTAGCACTTGCTCTATTAAGCGAAATGGCGGTGGTACCAATATAAACAGTAGAGTTACCTAATACAGTGCTAGGAATAGTACCGGTTAAATTTCCCGCAGTTAAGTTAGTTAGACTATTGCCATCGCCACTAAAGTATTGTGAACTTAAAACATTTGTAGAAGGATTGTAAATTAAACTAGTATCGGAATATACATTCTGCTCTCCTGTACTAGCTGCAGTAAAAGTTATATAATGTGTAGAATTAGTCGCGCTGTTTGTTAAAAAAACATTACCAGATCCAGATGCTGTGGTGAAAATTAATGTATCTGTTGATAAATTTGATGTAATACTTATGCCACCAGAGGCCTGTAAGGTAAGTGTATCACCTACTGCGTCCGCTGCAACTACACTGTCATCTGGTAATTTTATAAATCTAAATGCATCTGCTATAGCTACTGAATTGGCCACGATAAATCCTTATTTTGAATATTTATCTTGGCATTAACTCCATTTTACTGTGCCTGTTCCTGAGGTAAATCTATATATTTTAACTCCGGGTCTTGAAGTTGTGTCCAATGTGTAAACTAAATTTCCAGTGAATGTAACAATATTTGTAAAGGTACTTGGATATGCTAGTATAACAACACCACTTCCACCAGTTCCACCGTAGTTGTTTGCCGAACCACCACCACCTCCGCCACCTCGTCCATCAGTTCCATTCTGTCCTGCTGCGGCGCTATAAGCTTGTCCACCACCGCCTTGACCGCCTGTTCCGCTTGGTGTGCCGCCACCGCCACCGCCGTAAAATAAAGCAGTTCCGGTTATATTAATCGATACTCCGTCTGCACCTGTGCCTACACCTGTACTATATGTAGTTCCGGATGCACCACCTCCTCCACCAGCAGATCCAGGACCTACACCTGCTGTACCTACGCCTCCATAATTTGTTCCGTTAGGAGCAGATCCTAGAGTGGCTTGTGTAGAATTACCACCAGGTCTAACAAAACCTGAACCCGAACCAGATCCTCCTCCTCCTGAACCGCCTTCTACACCATTGTCAGGTTGCGATGTGTTACCACCGCCGCGTCCACCGCCTTTAGCCGTAACTGTAGCAAATATACTGTCATTACCTGAACTTAACAATGCACTGGTTGCTCCAACGGTGATAGTATAAGTTCCTAAATTACTAATCGTAAATCCACTAGCAGAGTATGCAACTCCACCACCGCCACCGCCGCCACCATTGTGGTTACCACTTCGTCCATAGCCACCGGCACCACCGCCTCCTACTACTAGGTATTCAATAGGAATGGTTACTCCAGGATTTCTAATTAATAGTATTGCTCCATCGCCTCCAGGTGTATTACCAACACCTTGAGCACAATACGGAGCAAATGATGAAACAAATGCGTAATTAGGATCGGTTGTATTACCAGGGATACCAATAGTCTGTCTATTTCCATCAGTTCCTATAAACTGTGTTGCTAGAGCAGGTACACTATCAAGTCCTCCTTTTCCTCCGCCGCCTGTAGGAAATATAAATCTTTCTGTAGATCCACCCCCACCACCACCTCCTGTAGTAGTTCCAGCGGTACCAGGTTGAGGTGTGCCAACTGATCCAGTACCTGCAGCACCTCCTGCACTGTTATTTCCTACTTTACCTCCCGCAGTTGCAGGTAAAGAAGGATTAGAGCCATCACCGCCAGCTCCACCACCACCTGCTGCAACTATAGGTCCTAAACTAAAGTAACTGGATGCACCGCCACCACCACCTTTCCAATTAATCGAACTTGATAGGTTTACATTTACAAATACTCTACATCTAAAATAACCTGCACCTCCTCCATTACCATTGGCTGTTCCACCATTCATGATAACAGTTTCAGTAAAGTTTAATCCAGTAGCAATAAAGCTTAATCCCCTATTACCTGAATTTCCACCAGAATCACCTGCAGGTGTAGTACCGCCAGTTCCGCCTAGGTGTCCACCACCGCCACCACCGCCACCTCCACCGTCACCGCCTTTATCCTGACCTTGTGTTCCGTTAGTTGTTCCTGTACTAATATTAAAAAGTGATCCATTTTTTCCTATTGGTCCGTTACCTGCACCACCGCCACCGCCGCCAGCTCCGGCAATTAAAAGATTGCCAAGTGTCGGATGTCTAAAAATACTTGCACTGCCACCGCCACCACCGCCACCAGAAGTTCCGCTGCCGCCAGCATTGCCTCCTCTTGCTCCAGTATAGGTTCCTGCAAAAATACCGCTGGTAGAACCACCACCACCGCCTGCTGCGTTTGCGGCACTGCTTCCACCGCCACCGCCGCCAGCACCAACTAAAACAGTGAATGTTGTTCCTCCTGGTCCAGTGTAAGTTCCACTAAGAACTCTTCCACCACCACCATTGCCTCCGGAGGTGCCTCCATCAGCACCTCCGGCGCCGCCACCTGCTCCTATTAAGGTAATTTCAAAAGTGCAAGTTTGTGCGGTAGTACCTGGACTTGTAAAAGTATAAACACCCGCTGTAGTGTATTCATAAACAACATCGTCTGTCGGGTTAACTGCATCGCCACCTCCTGCACCGCCATTATGATAACCAATTCCACCAAGTCCTCTTCGACCATTGGTATCACCTGTAGCTTTTCCTCCAGCAGTTCCTGCTTGTAATGTAATTGCAGTTCTAGATCCTAATGTGAAGTAATTTACCACACAGCCGCCGGCGCCACCACCTGCTGGTCCATTGCCTCCTCCGGCGGCCCACCCACCTGCTCCACCGTATACATAAACAGCATAACTGCCTGCTGACAAATTTATAGTTGAAGGTCTAAAATGTGTATACACATATCTAGAGTGACTGTACCCAGATCCTTCACTGGTAGAACCGCCTCCTACCCAATTAGGAGGAACATTGGCAGGTGGAGTTTTTTTAATACTTTGACCAGAAACTAATCTGTTAGAGAGTCTATGAAAGGATGGCATTAGTTATCCAAAGGTTGCTAAAGAACCAATAACCAACCAGCCTGCAGTTCTTATTAGTGTAAAAAAATACACATCTGTTTTTCCAGCAGTTCCTGCAGGTATTATGTTATCCTGCCAATTAATTGTAGTGGATGAACTGTCGATATTAAGTCCACTTATAGTATAAGGAGAAGCTCCTTGTGACAAAACAATAGTGACACCAATTGACCTATTTGCCGTTGTTGGGACATTTGTAATATTTGCTACAAAACTTGAAGTAATACTAGAATGATAAAAAACATTGCTGAGAGATAAATCATGAGTGACCGTTCCAGTTGCACCAGTTAGAGCAGTTATAATTTCAGTATTAGTAGGCAATGTTACTGATCCTGTAAATGTTGGACTAGCAAACATTGTAGTTTTACTTTCATTGGTTACATTACCTAAACCAACATCACTGGCAGTAACTACACTCCAAACAGGAGCTGCACCATTAGTACCTGATCCTGTTTGACTCAAAAATTGTTTAGTGATAGTAGTATTAGGACCTAACAGTGTTGTAGTGTCAGTGTTAGTTTGATATGGAATAGACCCTAGTAATGTAGTATTATTGCCTCCTACTATATTTGTAGCCTTGGCTGCAGTCCCATCTATGCTCACTCCGTTCAATGTTTGAGCTGCACTGGATCGATTGAAAGTTATTGCAGTTGTGCCTAAATAATGTTGAGGAATATCTGCTGCAGTTAAATCTAATACCGGTGTTGTTACTTTTGTTGTCATTGTGTTACCTTTTAATTAAATGTTGATAAAGATGCCAAAACTGTCCATGTCGATGACACTCTTGTTAACACAAAAGTAATTGTGTCTACTTGATTAGCAGTACCCGTTGGTATAATTCCATTTAACCATCTTATAGTGAGATTAGATCCACCATTTATTCTTATAGCATTAGAAATATAAGGAGTTGCTCCTTGCACAATTATAACTGTTAACACTACTGTCCTATCGTTTGTTGTTGGAACATTTGTAAAATCTATAGTAAAATTAGCCGAAGGACTAGTATGATAAAAAATTGTGCCGGTACTGAAATCATGTGTTACTATACCTGTAGCTGTTGTTTTTGTGTTTAAAACTTCTGTTATTTGTTTAAGAGTCGCAGTATTATTAACTATCAATGGTCCATCTATCGTTGTGCTCGAAGAAGCTGAGTTGTAATTAAGTCTTACTGCTCCTTGAATCCAGGTTGTAGACGGTCCTTGCCCTGATCCGATATAGACATCAGTGGTTGAACCTGTGCTACCGCCTATACCTATATTAATTATTCTAGCACCAGTTGTTATAGTTCCAGAAGAAATTGTAGTACTTCCTGCCGTCGACGGGCCAATAGTAAGGTCTGTTGAACTAGAAAATGCACTAAACGTTGCAGAACCATCTGCACTAGTTGTAAATGTAGGATTAGTGAACATAGTAGCCTTACTTTCGTTGGTTACATTTCCTAAACCTACCATAGCAGCAGTAATACCACTCACTGTTCCTGTAAAGGTTGGACTTGCTTTAGGTGCTTTTTCAGTGTCTAATTCCTCTAATGCCGTTTGAACATTGGTAGCGGCCAAAGTTCCGGCAGGACTGAATGTCACTGCCACTGCTGCTACACTATAATTTTGATTTGCATCTACTTCAGCTAAAACTTTTGTACCAGCTGGTACCCCTGTGTTCAATGTAAAACTTGTTGAAGTTGTTTCTGAATACTCACTAGGAAATTGTCTTACACCATCTATATAAACTCTAAGTTGTCCTGATCCTATTGTATAAGTGCCTGTGCCTGTAAACACAGTTTGATTAGCTGTTGCTGTATATGTGACACGACTAGTTGTTATCTGTGTTCCTATGATTGTACTAGCACCTGTTTCAGCTGCCCAGAAGTAAGTTCCTGGTCCGCTAGTTTTTAAAATATAACCTGCTATTTCACCACTAGGCAGTAAATTATCTAATGCACTGGCTGCATTATCTGCACCTGTGCCGCCTTGTGCTACAGACAAACCTCCAATCCAACTTGGATTATTATAAATTTGGTTGCTATATATTCCATTTGTAACTGTAGCTGCATTACCATCAATACTTACTCCAGTTAATGTTTGACTGGCAGTAGATCTATTAATTGCAATTTGTGTAGTACCAATAAAAAATTCTTGGTTGTTTAGTGCTAAAGTACCATTTGTTGCTGGAAATGTAAATGTAGTGTCGTCTGTTCCATTAAATGTCAGAGTTCGATTTACTGTAAAAATTTTGCCATCTGCTATTGATATAGTAGATCCTACAGCGGGCGCAATAATCATCATTTTATTAACGCTTGTTGCTGTAGCGACTCCTATATTAGGAGTAATTAGAGTTGGACTAGAATCAAAAACAAAGGCGCCTGTTCCTGTAGCACCTATGCTGGTCACCCCTTCTACTGTTGGATGCCCAGTTATAACAGGATTACTAATTGTAGGAATAGCATCAAAAACAAATTTACCGGTACCAGTAGCGCCTGTGCTAGTAATTCCCTCAATAGTCGGATGTCCTGTGATTGTCAAATTGGATACACTAGGACTTGCATCAAAAACAAACTTTCCAGTACCAGTAGCACCTGTGCTAGTTACCCCTTCTATAGTTGGGTGTCCTGTGATTGTTGGAGCATTAATGTTAGCTACATTTAAAGTAGCAGTTCCTGGATTATAAGTAAGAGGAGTAACTGTTTGATCCAAGTACATTGTATCCATTTGATAGGTCAATGTAATTGGATTTATGTCGCCTGGTCCAGGAGCTCTTGTAAAAATTGGATAATACGTATCATTTGCGTTTTGGTCCAGAATAGTTGTCAATGCACCTGCACCTGGACCTGTGTTTATAATGGTTACTTTATTAGTAACAGGATCTACATTCAACCCAATGCCGAAACCTGCCTTTAACTGAAAATTAGCATCAACAGTTGTAGCAGTAGCAGTCCCTAAACTAGCATCTAAATTGTCTAAAACTGTAATATTTCTATAGGCATCACGTAATTCAACGGTCATAATACATCCTTATTTTCGATATTTATCGTATTTTGAGTTTGAGTTTGAAGCTCTATATCATGATAAATATCGTATGAACCTTAATTCTTTACCCACATTTTTTGTCCATGAAGACAAAATTCTAATTAATAAATCTGTATTAAGATATGTAGAAGGCAACATAATTCTTGCCGGATCTATAGATGTTTCGGCGCCTAGTAAATTTGAAACGTTAACTGTAAATGATACCCTTCACGCTAAAATAATCAAGGCTGAAACAGTTCAAGTAAGAAATTTAGTTACAGATTGGGAATTCAAAACCGATGAAAGCAGCACAAATTCACTAGCTTGGAATTACGATTCAGAAGAAAAATTAGACAATAAAGGATTGACTTGGCAATACAATGACACTGCTGTACATTTTTTATATAAAAAGGGCGGTAATTTACACACTAATGCAAACTTAGAACTAGCAGATACCAGTTGTCTAAAAATATCAGACGAGGTAGTTTTAAGTAAAAATAAATTAGGCGCCAGCATTGTTTACAGTAATCTGCAAGAGTTAGGAACTTTAGCTAAACTATCTGTATTAGGTCACGCAGATTTTCAGACCACTGTTAACATTAAAAAATTAGAAGTAAAAGAAATAAACAGTCAAGTTACATTTAACAATGAAATAGTTGCAAATGGAAATGTAAACATAAATGGAGTTTTAACAACTAGCTCTATATATGCAAATGCCATTGTAGATCATGACGGCAAACCTATCAAGATAGACGAGTACAAAGGAAATAATGAATCTGACCTTTATGGTAAAGGACTCTCATGGAGTTATGCCGATAAAAATTATCAATTTGTTTTTGGTAATGGATCAAGAATTTGGTCCAATCTTAACATCGACTTATCTGAAAGTAACACTTATAGAATAAATGATGTTCCAGTTCTATCATTAAATGAATTAGGGCCTGGTGTAACTAAGAGTAATCTACAGAAAGTAGGCAATCTTAAAAATCTTACAGTATTAGGCAATTCTAGTTTTGGAGAATTTGCATACTTTAACGCAGATATGTTTAGACTAGGTTTAGGTACTGAGGAACCAGATAGTGCCTTACACATACATGATTTTGGAGTAGACATAATACTAGGCAGTCAAGAACAAAATACTGCGAGCATCGGTGTAAAAACTTATCACGATTTAAACATTATTACAGACAATACAACAAGAATTTTAATTAAAGATTCTGGAGAAATTGTATTTGGTAATGCAGCTAGTAAGAACGCAAAAGTTCACATTTTTGGAACACTATACGTAGACAATTTGGTTTCAGATACACGACTAGAAAAATTTAGCCCGTTAGAATTTAAAGCCAGTGGAGACACAAATGTGTGGGGCTTAGGTATAAAATGGAAGGATGTAAATCAAACTTCTAGTTTATTACTAATGCCTAATCCTAATAGAATAATCAGTAGTGAAAACTTCGATTTATCAGGAAATAAGTCTTACTACATCGACGGTAATCCAGTTTTATCAGAAAACAGTTTAGGAGAATCTGTCACACATAGTAATTTAACTAGTGTAGGAACTCTATCCTCGTTATCTGTATTAGGTGAATCTACATTTACAGGAATAATAAATTCGCAAGAATTGACAGTTAATAAAGTTAATGTTACAGGTTCTATATCTTCTGACAGACAAATTATAATTAAGGCTAGAGGAGACAGTGTTTTTTATGCAGATGAAAACGGTATATCAATTGGGAACAATCAGAATACAAGTCGTCCTGTTAAAATCTTTGGTCCTTTATCAGTTGGTGTGAACAATCCAGATCCTTCTTTAGGATTTGTTGTATCGGGTCCAGTTAGTTTTAATGGAAAGAAATTTATTAACAAAGAATCAGAACCAATAGATGGAACTTTTAACAGAGGAGACATCTGTTGGAATATAAATCCTGCACCTGGCAACTTTATAGGATGGGTGTGTATTAGTTCTGGTACTCCTGGGCAGTGGGCACCGTTTGGTCAAATAGTATAATATTTACGATTACATAGGTTCCATAAATATTTTTATGGAACACCCAATCAGTAATGCTCTTAAATCTCAAATTAAAAAATGGCAGTTGTATTCTATAGCCGCTCCTATTGGATTTTTATCAGTGGCAGCGGTTGTATATCTACAGTATGGAACTCCTTTCGATAACCTATTTTATCTCGCTGTGTTTATTTTTGGAATAACTTGTATAGTTTGGTGGCACTGGTGTCTAATTACTATGGGTACAATGCTACAAATTATGACGGAAACTGATAAACATTTTGATAAAGTTTCGGAAGAGTTATCTATTTTAACAAAAATCATAGAAGAAACTAATAAGAAGAAAAAGTTCAGACTATTTGACAATTAGATAAATTAAGTTATAATAAAATTAACTTGCGGTCTAAGGCGTCATCCCGCTATATAAATTCTGCCGCCATTGCTAACTTTAAGGAGATATCAATGGCAATACATTATCACGTTCCAGAAGTCGGTTCTGTACCATCCGAACTAGCCGATCAATTTAATAAAAATCTTCCAATTACTTACAAATATGTCAGTACAAAAGAATATCACGATGCATTTCCGTGCGCTTATCGTCAATGGAGAGCGGACAGTCATTGCAATCTAATACACGGATATAGTTTTAGCATGAAGTTCTATTTTGGTACTAACGATTTAGATGTTAGAAACTGGGCTGCGGATTACGGCGGGCTTAAAGAACTTAAAAAAATATTAGAAGACCAATTCGATCACACATTACTTGTTGCACAAGACGACCCAGAATTGAAAACATTCTTATTATTACAAGAAAAGAAACTGGCTAAACTAACCATACTTCCTAGACTAGGATGCGAAGGACTGGCCGATATGCTTTACAAATATGTCAATGGTGTGTATATTCCTGATATGTGGGGACCAGGAGAATCAGAACGCCTTTGGTGTTACAGAGTTGAAGTTCGAGAAACACAAAGCAACATGGCTTTTAGAGAAGGACATCGCGAATGGAATGAAGACCTATTTGCGTAATTTTAATATGCACAAAATTTGGAGACTTTGGGCAAAGGCACTAGGAGAAAAAGCCACTAGTAATGACAACGAGTCAGACCAAGTGGCTTGTATTCGTACATTTATTGTGTTAGTATATATAGTGACAAATTTTTTTATAATCGCAGGAATTATAAGGCATTGGTAATGAAAATAGGTTTCGCATGTAAATGGATCGATCGCCCTGATCAGGTAGACGGTATTGGTTCCAAAGATGATTGTAAAAAATACAATACTGGTACTACTACCGTTGCCTGGCTGAATCGACAAACTAAGGACGCCGCAGAGCAGAAGCTTTGGGACTTAATGGTTCAAAATATTGAAGCAATTCGCAAACTAGTAGAAAGGGTAGGTAATTTAGATGAATCACTACGTATGGTTAGACTCTCTTCCGATATACTGCCTTGCTATACTGAATCTACTTGGGGCTATTTTTGGCATAGGCCAGACGTGGTATCTTACGCAGAACGGCATTTTGCGGAAGTGGGAAGGTTGGCTCGTGAGCGCGGTGTTCGTCTCAGTTTTCATCCCGGTCAATTTACTGTGTTGGCAAGTGATAATCCGGACATCGTAAACAGGTCTATAGAGGAGTTTGAATATCATGCTACAATGGCCGCTTGGATGGGCTTCGCTAAACAATTTCAAGACTTTAAAATTAATGTCCACATTGCGGGTAGAGCCGGTCCAGAAGGCATTCGCAATGCCTACAAAAGACTATCTCCAGAAGCAAGGAATTGTATTACGATCGAAAACGAGGAGATAAGTTATGGGTTGGACGATTGTCTCCTACTTGGCGATCTTGTACCTATTGTTCTTGACGTTCATCATCATTGGGTCCGAGAAGGGTCTTACATTAGTCCTGAAGATGCCCTCGTTGCACGGGTTATTGACAGCTGGCGCGATGTTCGTCCTGTCATGCATTACTCCGTGTCTCGAGAAGATGTCTTGGTTGGGGCTTGTACCGGGAGTTTGCCCCAAATGGTTACATTAATAGAATCAGGGCATAAAAAACAAAAATTGCGAGCACATAGTGACTTCTATTGGAATACCGCTGTAAATAACTGGGCACTAAGTTTTCGTGATAAATTTGATATAATGTGTGAAAGTAAGGCAAAAAATCTTGCAAGTTTTTCGCTTTTTGAATATTCTAAAAAGAAAGAAATTGTATGCTAACTAAAGAAAAAATTGAATATCATATCGCTTGTTTAGAAGAGCAGCATAGAAGTTTGGATAACACTATTACTGCACTTTATAGACTAAACGAAAACGATTTACAATTAGATGCACTTAAAAAGAAAAAACTGTCTATTAAAGATGAAATAACTAGATTAGTTATTCAACTTAGACAGTTTGAAAATGAAGTCTAAAAGCCAAGATTACTTGGCTTTTTTTGTGGTTTTACGTGGTGTAGTCGCTTTTGCTAATTTTTCAGAACTATTCTTTTGACTGGAAGTTTTCTTAGATTTAGGCGATACTTCTTTTTTTAGATTAGTCTTTTTAGGTTTCTCAACAGGTTTGGCTTCTTCCACTGTGACTGTTACAGGAGCAATTGTTACAGATTCGTGACCGATCCCGTCAACTTTAGTGGTGGTTACAGGAGGTTCTATTTTATAGGGTGCTTCTGGCACCATACCAGTCCTGTCTGTATATTTTAATGCAGTGTCTCCCTTTACAGGGAATAAAAAATTCCAAATTGCCTTAAGCATAGTATTCTCCTTGTGGGAATATTTATCGATAAATAGTACCATAAAATAAAAAAAGTCAAACGCCGATTTGCCCGTAGTCACATTGACTGTACCACTTGAAAACTGGGAAAGCAGTGATTTTAGGATCCTCGGACGCCCAGTTGACCGTTTGACGAGATATTTATATGTACAACTTTATAAAATACACAATTCTTCAAGAAGAAAAACAGCCAAAGACACTGATACAAGTAACTTTGCCTTATGCTAAGGACGGCTTAGGAAAAAGCGTAAGCAAACAAACAATCGAATATCACTATGGAAAGTTATACAAATCCTATGTTGATAGGTACAATAAAGGTGAAGGCGACCCAGATTTTAATGAAGCTGGCGCATTTTTACATGAAATATTATTCACACAATATAGATCTCCTACTAACTCAAATCGACCAAAAGGTGCATCCGAAGAACTAATAAAAAAACATTTTACCAATTTTGAATCTTTTAAATCAGAATTTGAAAAAGAAGCTATGTCCATACAGGGAAGTGGATGGGTATATTTGTCTAAATCTGGACAAATAAAAACTATAAAAAATCACCAAATTAAAATGGATATAGTGCTTTTAATAGACTGGTGGGAACATGCCTGGGCATTAGATTATCAATCTGATAAGAAAAAGTATCTTGAAAATCAATGGAAAATTATAAATTGGGAAGTTATTAATTCTAGAGTTGATCCAACGTCTTAAGACTACTCACCGGCATATCCCAGATACACCTACGTTCGACTCCTTTTTCCTGTGCAAATCGTTTTGCATCGCAGTTCGAACAAACATGATAGAAATTATTACTAATTCGTTTAGGATCAATTGACCCTTTCTCCCGCTTAAATTCGCTGCCACAAGAATCACAGCGGAAAACTATTATAGTTTTTTTCCGTACATAGATATGCTCCTGACCCAATTTACTAGGTCTAACATATTGATTTTTAACATACTCAGTTCTTAAAAACATAAATTTATTTACATTAAGATTATAAAAATGTTTTGATAAATATTCAATCGAAAGGACTAACAGTGATTACAATAACAGAGTCAGCAGCAGATAAAATAAGAGAAGTCTTAGCAGAAGAAGGAAATCCTGATTTAAAATTAAGAATGTTTGTTCAAGGTGGTGGGTGTAGCGGATTCAGCTACGGTTTTACCTTAGACGAAATGCCAGCAGAAGAAGATGACTGGTCTATAGAAGAAAAAGGAGTATGTGTGCTTGTTGATAGCATGAGTGCTCAATACCTACAAGGTGCTACTGTCGATTATGTAGACGACATAATGGGTAGCCAATTTACAATAAAAAATCCTAACGCAACAACTACCTGCGGTTGCGGTTCAAGTTTCGGAGTATAAAATGACACAACAACTTATCGATATTGGTATCCAAGGTAATGACGGTACTGGAGATAGTATTAGAGAATCGTTCAGGAAAGTTAATGAAAACTTTAATGAACTGTATGCCGCTTTTGGTTTAGGCGGACAATTAGGTTTAAGTGATCTAGCAGACGGTCCTGAAAGTTATGGCAATAATCAAGTAATAATGTCTAGCACCAATGGCGCTACTTTGACAGCAAGATCATTAATATCTTCTAGTAACGCATTAACCATTGATACATCCGATAACACCAAGATTATTTTTAATGCAAATACTGCCACACTAGCAGGTGATGAAACACCTACACTGTCTGTTCCTTTGAATGTAGGTGAGCAGATTATAGCAAATATTGCAGATCCTAGTCAATGGGGCAATAAATTAGATGAATTTAATACTCTGTTTAATATAAGTCCGCCTGCAACATTAGATAGCATAGCAACAAGTGTAAAATATGTTACAGATAATTTTGTAAAAACAACTAATACAACTGTAGACGGAGATCCGTACAGACAAGTCACAGATATTTTAAGAGTAAGAGACGAACCTGCAGTTCCTCAAACCGAAGATCCAGATTATGACAGTACCTTACCTGGAAATTATCTTCCTAAAGAAGCAGTACAACGTCAATATACAGTAAGACGCAGTGGCGATAGAATGACAGGACCTTTAGTCCTTAACGAACACCCGTACCCTGTTGAACAAAACGGTCCTATAGATGACAGAAATTTACAAGCAGCAACAAAATATTACGTAGATAATCAAGTATTCAGTAGCGGTATAAATTTATTTGTATCTACAACCACAGGTGATGATTTACAAATAAGAACTCCTCCAGGAAAAGAAGGTAGATTCTGGCAGTATGCCTACAAAACTATAGGTGCAGCAGCTCTAGCAGCGGAAAACATTCAAGCATCATCATTAGTTGAACCTGGACCGTATAGACAAAAAATTACGTACAATAGTAGCGGAGCTGATCAGTATTTTTCAACTATTCAGACAATTAACACTACTGGAGGAAATACAGCCACACCTGGATACCCAGACGCATATTATCTACTAATCCGTAATATAGATTTCATGAAAAATGAAACTATTGCCTATATTAATAACAAATATGTAAATCCATTTGTTTTCGATACTCCTACACTAACTGCACAACTTGTAGATGTTATAAGTTCAGTAGGACAAGATTTAGTTGTTAATTCTACATTTAACTCAACTAATGTTGGAACAAAATTATTAGATACAGTAAACACTAATACTCTATCTCAAACTATCGATGCTATAAGATACACTAGAAATCAAATTAAAGACTGGGCATTTACTGCTTCAGAGCAAGCTGCTTTAACCAATTATGTAGAAGATATAATAGATGCCTTATGTTTTGATTTGGTTTTCTTTAGTAATTTCCAAAGTACACAGCTAGCATTAGGATATTATTCTGTAGATATGAAATTAGATGTCGAAGAATTTGCAACTTCGGATAACAGTGTTCTTAAAAGGCTGAAGACTTCGATTTTGGCTATTCCCTCAGTAGCATCTAATCCGACTGCAGGGACTTCAATTAGTAATAATATTGACTTAATGATCAATATTATTAGAGGAGAAGAGGTACAAACACCCGAATTTACAGAATTATCAACTTACACAACTAATGGTGAAATTTCTGCTAAAGATCTGTTATTAAACAACATTTCATTTATTCAATCTGAAGTAATTGCATACCTGCAATCAAATTTTCCAGGTTTAGCATACGACAGAAATAAATGCCGTAGAGATGTAAAGTACATAATTTGGTCTCTTGTGTACGATTTCTTATATGGTGGTAATAGTGCTAGCGTCTATGCAGGTTTACAATATTGGAAAGGGACCCAACTTGTTGTAACTACAATTAATGGAACAAACAATTATATTACTGTTTCAAGTACATCTTCTTTATTTGAAGGAGATCCTGTGGTATTTACAGGAACAACCTTTGGTGGTATCAATGCAGGACAAACTTATTACGTGTATAGTATTATAAATGGAACTCAATTTACTATAAGCGATACACCTAATGGTGATTTGAAAGATTTAACGTCAGGGTCTGGAACAATGGCCTTGAGAAATAGAAACATAGGCGATGACGAATTACAGGCCACAATTGCAGCTTATGAATATTTAGGATCGGTTGCAGTAAATGTTGTGCAAAATATTGCTTTACCTACTACATATCAAACAAGCGTTATTCAATATTTGAATATTACATTAGAAGATGGTATCGAGGCAGTAAGTAGTATAAACCAAAATATTGCAAGTATAAATGGTATAATTGAATTTTATACTATTCCTGCAACTGTAACTCCTGTCATAACCCCAACTATTGTTACAGTCACAGCAACTCAAGTAGCAACTAATTTTGTAACAGTTAATGATAACAGTGTATTACAAGAAGGTGACCCTATTGTATTCACAGGTAACACTTCTAGTCCTTTAGTTACATTAGGAGGTTTATTATTAAATTACACATATTATGTGTTATCTATCGAAAGCGCAAATAGAATTACCTTAGCGGCTACTCAAGGCAGCGGTAGCCCTGTAACACTGCAAACATCTGCAGGAACACTAACTGGTACCGTAGGTTTCTTACTAGGAGTTAGATCCGCTATATTAGCAAACAAAACAGCTTTAAGTAACGAACCAGTTACCTATATATTAACTATAGGATCCACACAATATCCTACAATTAACAATCAAGTATATTTGGATTTTTTGTTAGATCAATTTGATTTAATAACAAATCTTTTAAGTTTTGGAATCGAATATAGATCTAATCCTACATTTGATTCAGCATTAGCAGGACTGTCATCTGGCGATCAAGATGCTATTGCTCTTATAGAAGCTAATTATAACTTCTTAATTGATGCTGGTGTAAACTACATTTTAGGATTAAATCCGACATATACATTTTATGGAAGTCTAACAAGGTACAAACTGTTATTAAGATACAGTATAGAAGCAGCAATCTATGATAGCATTTATAGTGGCAACGTTGCTAGTATAGACAGAGGGTTAGCTTGGTTTAATATAAACGAAAGTACAATTGATTCGGAGACTAGTGACGCACTTGCTCAAATAGCAACATGGGCAATTAGTTGTGCTAAAAACATTCTCATTAGTTCTCCACCTCCAGGTACAATAGAAATACAACAAACTACACTTGCAGGTAATACACTGAGTTTGCCTACAGAAACACAAATATCAGATAGTTTTGTTGTAATTATTGCCACTGGCCAGAATGGAACATATCCTACTAATATAGCTACTACTGATCCAGTAGGTACAACATCACAGCAACAGGTAAGAACTACTCTGTTGAATAATTCTATTTCTGTAGCTTCTGATACAATCAATTATCTAAACACTGTGTACAATGGAGGCTTTAACTATAATGAGTCATTGTGTGCAAGAGATTTAGGACTAATCGTTTCGGCTTGTGCATTAGACATTTATACTAACGGTAACGCACTAAGTGTTAGTGCCGGTAAGAGTTATTACAGAAATGCTAGCGCACTTAAGGCTATAACGGATCAATTGACAGAAACTGTAGATGCACTACAATTTGCTAAAAATCTCGGAATACAGGTTTTAAATCAAACCGAAGGTGAAAGATATCAAGATATAGAATTACAAGTTACAGATAATGCATTAAACGCTTCCTCTAGTGCCATAGCCGATTTTGTGAATTGTATGGATCTGATTATCAGTATCATTAATAACGGTATCGGCGCAGCACCTCAATCAACTTACGGAGATGCTGTTTGGACTATTACAGTTAACAATGGAGGTCAAGGATATGCAGATCAAGGATATCCTGGAACATTTAATCCTATAGAAGGTAATTTTAGCGGCGGTAATAATCACATTTTATCAGGAAAGATTTTAGTAGGAGTAGATTCTGAAGCTAGTGGATTAATAACAAGTTATACTCCTGGAATTATTTCCGTTCAAACAGGCGGGGATGCGAATGTAGATACACTAACTCTTAAATTAACTCGACCATTTTTATTTAAAGTAGGAGAAGAATTAGAATTTAGTGAAACAGTTCAAGCTCAAAATATTCTTATTCAAGTAGAATCCGGAATATACTACGAAGACTATCCAATAAGAGTTCCTGCAAACGTAAGTATTAGGGGAGATGAATTCCGTAGAACTATAGTAAGACCATTGAATAGAATAAGTCAGAGCCCATGGCGAACTGTGTTCTTTTATAGAGATGCAATCATCGATGGATTACAAATTGGATTAATAGATTCTAGTGTTGATTACGCTCCTAGGACTTCTATTACTATAGGTAGTGCAAGCGGAACCACACAAATTCTACTAGAAGATGGAGTCGCTCCTGCAAGCTTTATTGGTAAAGTTATTCAGGATAACTACGTAGAATCAATTACTGCGACTGAAATCAATCCAGATGGATCTATAACTGTAGATAGTCTGGTTGGTATTAATACACCTAAAACTATAGTATTTTCAGGAAGTGCATCTGACCCGTTGGTAACCACAGGCGGCATAGTACTTAATAAAACATATTATATTAAAAGAGTTTATAACACAGTACTGACAGAAAATATAATAATTAGCGAAACAATAAATGGAGAGGCCGTTCAATTAAATCAGGCAATCGGAGGAAGCTTAACAGCTAGAGTTCCAAATCCTGGAAAAGCAGTTGTAACATCAGTAAGTAATGATATTATAAATTGCACAGTGATATATCCGTTTAATGAAGCGCAAATAGAAACACCTTATTACTCATTAGATGTCACAAACATTACTAACCCTAGTGGTACAGAAGCAATTATAAGTTTTGCAGATCTAGACGATCCTCCGTTTCAAGAAGGGCAGGTTATCACAGTTACAGGAGCCAACCCAGTAGGATACAACGGAACTCATATTGTACAAAGTTGTACAATAAATTCTGTTTCTTTCCTCAGCGAAGTAAGCAGTGCTTATGTAACAGGAGGTATTGTTAGCAATTGGCACTTGTATGATACTGTTAACTATGGTCATCATTATCTCACAAATCCTTTAGATATAACAAGTCCAGCAAAAAACAATAATGAAATAGATGTTTTCTTATGTAACGATCAAAATAGACTAAGCAATATGACCTTCCAAGGCCATGGAGGATTCTCCATGGTACTGGATCCTACAGGACAAATTAAAACTAAATCTCCATATGGACAAGTTAATACAAGTTTTTCTAGAAGTATTAATGCTCAGACATTTGCAGGAGGACAATTTGTCGATGGCTTCGCAGGCAGATTAAATGGTTTTATTAAAAATATATCTTATAATGCTATCACAGGATTCGATACTGCGGCAATTTTAAACGGTAGTGGATACACTCCTACATCAGGAAAACAAATTTACCAGAATGTACCGCTTAATGGTGGAACTGGTACAGGAGCAGTTGCTGAAGTCACTGTTATTGATGGTCAAGTAGTTATCATAACTGTACCTATACAAGGATCAGGTACAGGATATACAGTGAACGATGTCATCACTATTTCTAATACTTACATTGGAGGAACAGGATCTGGATTTCAAGTTCCTGTCAAATTCGTGTCAGGAGAAGGATTATACATTACTGTACAAGGAACAAGAAGTGCCAGAGGAACTTATGTAAGTGGAGCAACGTCTTCTACAACACTTGTTGTGAATAATGTATCTGGCGCAGAATTATCAGAAGGTATGCCAATAACAGGAATTGGTTTTGACGGAAGTCAAACCATTACTGGAATATCTGGTCCTGTAGGAGGACAATATACATTAACAATTTCTAATTTTGCAACTGCGCAACCTCAAGGCACTATTGTGTTTGGTAGAAGCAGCGGTTTAGATTTCAGATCACCCCAAGTACCTTGTGCATATTATGTTGAAGGTAATAGATTCCAAATCAATGAAGTATTAGAATGGAATCCTAGTACTGCAACTGTGATATTACAACTAGATACATCTACTCCTTATGCTGTTAAGAATTTCTATAACAATGCCAAGAGCACTAGAGATACTAGTTATACAACTAGAGCAGCTTTATATGATGTTGTTACAGGATCAAACTATCAATCTGTAGCTTCAGGACGGTCATTTAATAACCCTTCAAATGAATTAGTACAAACAGCTCTAAAAACACAATGTCTTGCAGGTTTGAGAAAGGCGTTAGAGACAGCTCAAACATATACTACCGATGAGATTACAAAAGATGCTATAGCTGAAAAATTCAATATAGTTATCGAAATGCTGGACAAAGGAATCGGAGCCGAACCTGTTGTAACCTATCCTACTTTAGGGTCCACTGATCTGGATGCAGTTAAAGCAAAAAATATACTTCAAGAACATAGAGCATTTCTACAACAAGAAGGAACAGCTTGGTTAAACAGCCAACCAATAATTGGTGGTAATGTAACACTAACAAAGAACATTCCGAGTTTTAGTTCCTTTACTTTCCAAACATACATCGGGTACATGATAGATGCAATATGTTATGATTTGATGTATGGTGGTAACAGTCAGACTTATGACTTTGTACAGGGATTCTATAGACCAGCTGTTTTATCTGTAACTGCAATAGACGTAGCAGGTAATATAACTGTAAGTCCAATGGAATATCTTGCAGTTGACAGTCTAATACAGTTTGACGGAACAAGTTTTGGAGGTATTAGCAACTCTACAAATTACTATATCACTAGTGTAGGTCAAACTTCAATCAAGATTAGTACAGTTCCAAAAGGTGCAGATTTTACACCTCCACTTGGTGCTGATCTCACTGGAACTATGACTGCATTATCTCAAACAAGTTTAATTCCCGGACAGGAAATTTATTATCAAGCAATGTTCGATCATCTAAACGATGTAATGCAAGATTTAATCGTTAATAACCCTATAGCAAAAAGTAACGGAAATAATCTCAATCAAAATATTAGTTTAGATCCTGCAACTTCAGCAGAGATTACAATTATTGATAACCTGATGACTAATATAGATGTTGGTATAGAAGAAGGCGATTTCAATTATTCTCGTTCAAATACAATAGCTACAAGTGGTAATACAAATTTCAATAATGCATTTACGGCTATTATTGCAGACCTGACTACGATAGGTCAGGCAGCTACAGATTTTATTAATATCGGTGCTAATCTAAAAATTAACATAGAAATGGGCGGCAATAAATCTATGTTAGCTAACGACTTTGCAATGATTAATGACTTAGGTTACGCTATTTTCTGTATCAATTCTGGTTTGTCAGAACAAGTTTCTACATTTAGTTACTACTGTCATACTCATTATTGGGCTGCAAATGGTGGACAAATTCGTTCTGTTGCTGGATCAAATGCGCATGGAACTTATGGTTTGCGAGCGTCTGGTTCCGATGTTACAGAATTACCTGACTTAGTGGCATTGAATGATAACTTAACTCAAACTGCACAAATATATAAACAAGGTATATTTTCAAATACAGGACGCAGTGTAACAGAAAGCCCAGCTGCTAGCTTAAGTTTTTATATTATAAATTATGAATATGTTCCTACAAACATTAGTGAAGTAGAAATTGATCATACATTAGAAGGCGGTTTAATAACTAGATACCTAATTAGTAATATATCAAGGACTGTTGTTACTATTAATAATCAAAATGTTTTGCAATTAAACATTAGTACTAGTGGTACAGCGAGTACAAGCACATCTGGTTTAACACGTTCATTGTATGATGGACAAATGATAATTATCAGAACTCTACAGAATATAAAGTTTAGAGGTATCACTAATGTAAAACCAGTGCGTCCTAGTACTGCAGTGCAGTTTATAGACAATTTAGCAACTGTATATAGGGTTTTATCATATGGCCTTGCTGAATCCACAGGCGAAAGTTTATTAACACAACCTGGTAAATCAATTTTAAATTCTGCTACATCATTCGGATATTATCAAACTACTACTGATACAGGAAAGTTATCTCAACTAGATCCACAGATTGAAAATGTATTTTATATTACAGGTATTACAGGAGACGGAGCTAAAGTAACTGTAACATTCCCTAAGCAAGATAATATACCGTTTGAAATTTTAACTAAATCTGTAAGTGCAACAACTACTTACACTATTAATGTTAACAATATTACAGGAATAGCAGTAGGTTACAAGATTTCTGGTACTAATATTGATACCAATACATTTGTAACTCAAATCAGTGGATCGATAATAACTTTATCTAAAGCAACTTTAGGACCAGTAACATCTGTTACAGTTACACCTGTAATACAAATTGTTAATGTAGATCCTGTAAGTTACAATAACGGTGGTCTAAATCCTGCAAGTTACGAAGTAGCTGCCACTCCTGCTCCTTCAGAAAATAGTGTAAGCTTCAGCTCAACGGTCACAGACGGATACAATTTTGGAGGGATGATTGGTCCAATAAGTGCCATCACACAAGGAGCGGCACCTGGAGATAACAAAATAGCGGTGTTCCCAATAGCTAATCAAAATGTAATTAGTTTCCTTAATCGCGGAACCTACATTTTTAGTTACAACGGAAGAACTCATAGAATTTTAGGGTATACTGCAAACAGTACAACAACTACAGGAAAATATACAACTTCTCAACCAAATGGCGGTGGTGCAGTTCAAAATTTAACTAATGTCTCTGCAGCCGGCGATGGTGTTCAGGTAGTTTTAACATTTACAAATCCATTAGAACAAAAATTATTTGCTGTCGGTCAGGAAATAACTGTTTCTGGACTAGGGGCGTTCGATGGCACTTTTGTTGTTACAAACTGCCAATTAAACTCTATAACCTACTTAGATACGACTACAGGTACAGACACGGGTGGAACGATAAGTGGTTATTATGTTATTAATGTAGAAGATGTACCTAGTGAAATTAAAAACGGCGATTTATTAAGAGGAAATGGCTACTTAGCTTCTCAGAATGTAAATGTAGTCAGCACTAATCTAATTCGAGTAAACGGAGTTTATTCTGGCAAAGTTGTTGTTACAGGAGCATACAATAGTTCTCCTGTAGCTGGAACTAATATTACTTTTGGACTTATCACTAACGCTTATATTTCAATTGATCCTAATTCAATCACTAATATTGCAGGATATGGTGCAAGCATTTACGCCTTAACATATATAGAAAAGAAATCGTCTCAAAGTGTGACTACAACAGGAAGTGGAAGCACAGGTTTTAACACTGTTATAGTTTCTAGTACAGTTGGTTTACAACCAGGATACACAGTAACAGCACTAGGCATTCCTGCCAATACAACTATACAAGCAATTAACGGAAACACACTTACTCTTTCAGATAATTTAGATCAAAATTTAGTAAACGCAACATTGGTATTCACAGCAGGCACAGGAAGTGCTACAACATTTGTAAGATATTCAATTGCTTGGGATCCTTTCAATACTCCTATTGTCGATAACTGGTATTATATACAGAATCAGTCTAATGATTCTTATAATGGATGGCACCAAGTCAACGGATTGACTAGTTTCACATCTATTACAGTACCAGATACAAGTAAACTGAGTATAGGACAACTAATTACAACGCCTTCTTTAAATGTAACTAATGCTACAGGAAATGGCACTACTGTAACCTTAACCTTTGCAGAACAAGATTTCCCTCCATTTAAAGTAGGATTACCGATAAAGGTAGAGTCAATTAATTTTACACTCACTTCTGGTGTGAGCATAAACGGAACTTTTACTGTTAGTGGTTGCACAGATACAACTGTTAGTTACTTGGCTAATAGTCAAGGTACGTATGTAAGTGGAGGAAATGTATCCTATACCACAAGTAATTACTTCTATATACCAGAAATATGTATTATACAAGATGTTACATCAACAACAACATTTAAAGTAAGTCCAGCTATTTGGATTCCTGATAACTTTACAATAGTAAGCTCTGCCCCGTCTGTTGTAGAAACAGTGACTATTACGTTTGCTGGAACCGGGTATACAAAAGCACCAGAGCTAACTTGGGTTGGAACTGCTACAACAGATCCTATAGCTACTTGTACAGTAGAAGACGGATCTGTTGTAACTGTAAAATTAGTTAGTCCAGGATATGGTATAGTTGGCAGTGGATTTTTCCAGCCTTCTTTTGGTAATGCAACATTTTCTGTAATATTATCGAGTGCAAAAACTGTAACAAAAACTACATTTACAGGTCAAAATACAACTGAAATAAGTGTAGTCTATGATGATGATCCAGGTTTGTTCAGTGTTGGCGCTAGCATACCTATTACTGGCTTTACTAGTATTACGTCAGGGCAAACATATACTATTGGTACAACAACATTCACCGGTTATAAGGTACGATTAAGTTTTGCGTCGACACCTGCTCCTACTGTAGATGCATATTATCAAGTAATTGGAAACACTAATGATTTGTATAATGGTTTTTATCCTGTAATAGCTAGCGATGCTTTATGGGTAGACTTATTTTATCAATTCAACCCTGGAACTTTTGCCTATAAAACGGCCAAAAAATCCACAGGAATTACTGTTACACCGTCGGGCTTAATATTTGAAGTAAAGTTTACATTTAGTAGTGCAGTTACTAATGCTCCAACAATTGGAATTCCTTATGTTATATCTGGTGCAGCAAACACATCTCTATTAGGTACATTTATTGCAACAGCAAGCACAGTAAACGATATCACATTTGAATTTGAATCGGATCCAATAAGTTTTGGCACTGCAACTGTACATACTGCTACTTTAAATAGCGGACCTACTTTAGTAACTTCTGGTGCATTAGCAGGGTTCTATATTTTAACATTAGATATAGCTACATTTACAGGAACCCCAATAACAGGTAATTATTTCGAATTAAGTGGTAATACTAATACAAATATTAATGGAATTTGGAAGTGTGTTGGTGGTACTACTACATCTATTCAACTTAATCTAGGCACAGCTAACCCAGGTGCATGGAGCACAGCTACTCCTACAAGTATGACAGAAGTATGCTGGATAGAAGGAGGTTCGGAAACCTTTATTGCAAAGGAAGTAACAAATGCTACTAGCAATAGCCTAGGTATAAGCAGACCATTCAGTACTTCTAACAGTATAACATTAAGAGTAGGTTATGCTGCTGGTGCACCTGCTCAAATTACCCAACAAATTAGTACATGTCGAGCAACAGGACACGATTTCTTACAAATTGGTACAGGTGGATATGTTACAACAAACTACCCCTTCCAAATTTATGGTAATCCAGCACTAGGCCCATTTCAAGAAAACGAAATTAAAGAAGAAGGTGTTGGTAGAGTATTTTATGTAACATCTGATCAAAATGGTATATTTAGAGTTGGTAAGTACTTCTCGGTTGACCAAGGAACAGGAACAGTAACATTTAGTTCGAATATTGCGTTAAGTAACCTAGATGGTTTAGGTTTTAAACGAGGTGTGGTTGTAAGCGAATTTAGTACAGACTCTACATTTACAGATAATGCAACAGATCAAGTGCCTGTTCAATCAGCAGTAAGGGCATATATAGACAGTCGTTTGGGAATTACACATGGTGGTAGTGTAACTCCAAGTACAAGTTTAATTGGACCTGGATTCTTACCGCTAGACGGATCATTGTCAATGAAGTCGGCACTGAACATGAACAGTCAGGCTCTTACAGGTCTTCCTTTAAATCCTAGTAATAGTACAGATGCTACAAGTAAGTCTTATGTAGACAAATTAACAGGATTTGTTAATGCTGTAGAAAAATTAACAAATACAGTTATAAAATCTCCGTCTAATGGAAGCACATTATCTTATGACTCTAACGCTTATAAACAGGTTAAAGTAACAGGAGCTACAAGCACTGGAGCAGTTAATACTCTTACATTCACAGAAGGAATAAGTATACCATTTACTCCAGGACAGGTAATCTTCGTTACAGATGTTAACCCAATAGAATATAATACTGGTCCGTCAGGAGCAGTGGTTATAACAGCTACTTCTAAATCTGTTTCTTATGCTGTTGTAGGCGCTCCTCCGACAAGTCAATACATAGATGATGGTATTATTACATTTGTCGGTTCGTGGAGAAATGTAGCTTTACCTACAGGAGATGTCAATCATACCTACACCAATGGAGTACAATGTTACGCAACAATAACCACAGCAAGTAATGACAGAATAACATTAACTTTTCCACTAGGTGAAACTACAGCAGATTTATCAGTAAATTGGCCTATTAGATTCACTGGTACAGATTTTGGTAATTTAGTTTCCGGCTTTACTTATTACATTAAGAGTTTACATGCTCCTAATCAAATTACTGTAAGTCAAACACAAGGCGGTGCAACATTCCAACTAGCAGATGCATCATCTCCAGATTTGCCAGATGGACTCTATGGCACGGCAGGAGCATTTACAACTACTACAATTCAAGCTGGTAAAATTGTCAACAGTATGGTGAATGCTACAGCAGCAATAGCTCAGAGCAAACTGGATATGCAGGCAGCAGATACAAGCTCTAGTGCTCCTGGTACTTTCACACAGAGTGTATTAGGTCTAGCAAGATTTAATAACAGTGTGTTCACTGCAACTTTTGGATGGGTAGATTTAAAAACAGCAACGTCTGTAAATGCTCCTGCACCAGTCCTGCCGACTGACGGAGTTAATTTATCTAAATTAACTCATATTGCAAAGGATAGATTTTTAGGACGCGGAACAAGTGGGTCAGACACTTATGGACCTGTTACTACATTTTCATCAGGAGAAATAGTAGAATTAGGTGACGGTATAAAAAATGCAGATTTCAGTGCTGCAGAAGATATTCCGTTAGGTACTATGACTGTCAATTTTGATCAAAGTTCTGGAACAAGTGCAAACACATACGGAATTATATCTATAAGTAGCACAGGTGCAGCAAACAATATGTTACGAGTAGACTCAGCCGGATATGTCGATGCAAGTGTAGGATTTAAGATAGGAACAATTAAGATTGCTGAACGCAGCGGCACTGGCAATAAAGTTTTAGATTTTTATACCCAAGATAATTTTAAATTCTTAGAAAGTAGTGGTGCAACTGTTAATGATACTACAACAAAAATAAACGGTAGTTTTGGGGTAGGTAAAGGTATGTATGTAGGAACAGTTCCTACTCCTGCACCTACAACTTGGACAGGTTTAACAGTTTATACAGGCGGGATGACAATTACCGGCGACTCTACTTTAACTGGTGATTTAACATTAAGTGGCACTTCTAGTGACATATCAGTAGGTGGCAATGCTACAGTAAATGGGAAAATTACAACTACAAGTATAACTTCAGGTTCTAGCACAACATTTGGTAATTTAGAAGGAGCATGGAAATTAACTGGTGCAGGTACTTACATAGACTTTACAGGAGGAGGAGCTACAAATCTGCCTCTATACACTAGACAGATAAGTGCAAATTACCCAGGATCTCCAGTTGGGAGTTTAATAACTGGAACAATCACTGGAAATTGGACCGTTGCAAGCGGTAGTAGATTGGGAGCTACCTATGCAGACTTGGCAGAATATTACGAAGGAGATTCGGATTATGATCCAGGAACTGTTTTAATATTCGGTGGAGAAAAAGAAGTTACAGCTTCTACAGATATGAATGATACTAGATTAGCTGGTGTTGTGACAACTAATCCTGCATTTGTAATGAATGAAGAACAAACTGGTATAAAGATTTGTGTAGCTCTTGCAGGTAGAGTTCCATGTAAAGTAATTGGAAGAGTTAAAAAAGGAGACATGCTTACTACAAGCAATACACCAGGTTACGCTGTTAAGGCTACTACTCCTACACTAGGTGCTATTATAGGTAAAGCAATAGAAGATAAGGACTACGGAGAAGCCGGAGTCATTCAAGTAGCTGTGGGGAGAATGTAATGGCTAAACAAGTTATTAATATAAACAGTCCTTCCGATCTAATAAACGTTGGGTTAAGTGCTAACGACAGCAGGGGAGATCCTTTACGTAGTGCATTTATAAAATTAAACGATGCTATAGACAAAATAGATTTAAATTTTACTGAACTTTATAATCAGTCACAATCTCCGGAAGCATTAGGAAATTTTGTTTTTACTAATAACTCTGTAACAGTTGATACTGCAGGTGAACTTCAAGTAAAAGGAAAAAGTTCTTCTTTAATTACTTTAACAATAGACAATATTACCAATGACGCAGTTTGCGAAGTTTTTGCTAGTCCAAGTTCTGGAACATTATTTGATGCTGTTAGTGAAGGATATAAAGTAAAGTTTAGTGGCATTACTACTATGTCTGAACTAAATGATAACAGCTATTATATCAAACAGTCTACTGCAACAAGTTTTTTCCTATACATAGATAAAAACTTAACTCAAGCTGTTGATAGTACAAACTACACTGCTTATATATCTACTTCTACAAGAACAGCCACTAACATAAATCCTACAGGTGGCACAGAATTTAGAGCCGATACAACAGCCACACCAAATATAACTGCAGTACAAGCAGGATGGACAGTATCCGGTTCTGGTATTACTGGTACTCAAACTATAACTGCAGTTTTTACTAGTGGTAGCACATATTCTATAGAGATAAGTGCAGGAGGAGGAGGCTTTTCTCCCGGAACGTCTTATACATTCACAAGCCCAACTGCAAACGGTGGTGGCACAATTACAACTAGTGCGCCTGCAGGAAACACAAAATTATCAGGAGGAAACAATCCTGCAGTGGGTGTAGGAGAACAGGGCAATTTATCTCTAACTGGAGAAAATATTGTTATCGAATCTAACTATAAGCAATGGACTTTGGATTATACAGGGTCACTTAAATTACCAAGTAGTGGCAATATAGAACAAGCACAAAGTTTTACAAGAACAACAAATGGTACTATTGCTGCTGCTACACCTAGTGTAATATGGACAGGCTTATTAAATGATATTGCAAGTGTCAAATTAAATATACAAGTAGAAGGAAATGAAACAGGCGATACAAGTGGATATCATACTCAGGCTTGTGAGGCAGTAATTGCATGTAGATGGTACGGAAACAGTGGCATAACAGAACCGCAAATGAGTGTATATGGAATTATTCACACTAGCATAGAACCTTTAGCAACATTCACTGTGCAGCGCAATGCTAATACAAATTTAATAGAAGTTGTTGCAACTCCAACTGCAACAGCTAATCAGGTAGACCCGGCTTATACTAAAGTTTACTCTGTAGAAATGAGATCGAATGATTAAGGACAACTAACATGGCAAACAAACCATTTGAAATACAAGGAAATGCACTTAGCATAGGCGGTGTAGAAATACAGTCATCACAAGATGGCAAAGTAGTGCTACCTGGAGTTACTAAAGCCACAGCATACAAACTGGTAGGATTTAAAACTGTAGGTCAAAATCTGCCAATTTTCCAAGGACTACCATCGGATGGTACTGGTGTGAGTGCTTGGATTTACAGCGATTTTGTAAACTATACAGACGATGGCATAATACAAAACCCTCCAGCAGATTTTGGTTATGGATGGATCAACGACGACGGCTATTTAGAAATGACGGTAATTGAGCAACACAATAGAACATTTACACAAGCCGAAGTAGACAGCAACACAGCAAATAATGTAAGAGCAACAACTGTTTTTACCAATCCACCTACTAATAATATAAGTTCTACAAATGCAGCAGACTATGTTAGTATACCCATCAGACCAATTTTTGAAGCTGTCAGTATTGAAAGTGAATTCGAAGGCGGTGGCGGTGGTGGCGGTGGTGTTGTAGAACGTAGCATATCATTTCCAAACGGTGAGGCCGGCGACACTAGAGGTACTATTGCTCTTACACCTAACGGTGAGACTTACATTTGTACAGCAGACTGGACCGATGCCACAACAGCACTACAAGGCACGTTTACTGCTGTAACTGCTCAACTATACAACGTAAGTCAAAGTGGTGGAAGTTTTAATAGTGCTGTGCTGTCAATAGCAGACGAACCAGAAATTTATAACATTTTAAGATATGGCAGTTGGACGGAAGGCCAATTCACTATTAATGCTGGTTCAACATGGGGCGGTGCAAAGAACGTAACCAGTACTGGTTACAACGATCAAAGTGGTATAATGTCTGTGTTATGGTTAGTTGGTCCAGGAGATCCTCAAGAGATCCCATTAGGTACCAGTGTAACCGTTGTATTCACTGGCAGCGGAACACAACCACCAATTTGGAAACGTCTAGTTGATCTAGTCAGCGGCGGTGAAGGTAATGGAAATGGTGCTATCGGTTGGCGTTCAGAAGGCGATTTGACTATCGAAACTTTACGTCCTCAAGGCTACACAGGAGACTGCGATCTTAACTTATATGCCGCGGACGATGTGTTTATTACTGCTAACGGTGATGAAGTAAGTATTCAGGCATTCACTAATGTTATTATTGAAAGTGACGACGGCAATCACGCTTGGACATTTGCCGAAGACGGTAGCCTAAAACTACCTAGTTTAAACAACACAGGTTATGAACCATTTTATGGTTTAAACGGTCCTACACTAAAACTAGGCGGAGAAAATGATCCTACTGAGCAGATTATCATAACCGGTCCTACTCCAAACCAATCTAACTCTAACGCACAGCGTATAGTCATACAGGGACAAAAAGGTTTTGGTGGCAACAGTGTCGCAGGTGAAGGTGGCGATGTCTACATCTGGGGCGGTGTTGGCGGTGAATATACAGGCGGTTCAGTAACACCTGGTAACGGTGGCGATATCAAAGTTCGTGGCGGTGCTGGACAGTTTGGCGGTGCTGGCGGCTATGTTAAGATCGAAGGCGGTGACAGTTTTTACGGACCTGGTGGTGATGGTGGCTATGTAGAAATTTCTGCAGGCGATCGTATCCAAGGCGGCAACGGCGACGGTGGTGATGTGACCATTAGAGCAGGCCGTGGACTAGGTACTGGCAACAACGGCCAAATTTATCTACGCACTGGACAAAATTTAGAACACGAATGGCAGTTTGACAACGGTGGCAATCTAACGGTACCTGGTAATATCGAATCAGTTAACAGTATCAGTTTTGCTGCAGGCGACGCTGTTAACATCGTTTCGAACAACACAGTATCAGCCAAGACTTGGAACTTTGACGAAAACGGTATTCTACACTTGCCTGTCGCCGGAGACATTGTAGACAGCAGTGGCAACTCGGTGCTAGGTGATGCCGCAGATTCTAACATCTGGGTACAAACATTTGCTTCAGATACATTAGGCGATGATGTTGAAAGTGCCACCAGCATAGAATACGATACAGACGGTAATGTCGTAGCACTTTTCAGTCATGATGATACTAATAATAGTGAAAGATATATCAGCGTGGCCAAGTTTGATACCAGCGGTAATAAGCTATGGCAACAGAGATTTGCCGCTGGACAATATTCAGACGGGTGGGGTTTGGCTGTAGACAGTACTGCGATCTATGTAGCAGGAGAACTAGACGGCACAGGAAGCCCTGCGGCCTATCAGGTCAGTTCGCTGATGAAACTAAACACAGCCAACGGCAATGTTATATGGATGAAGAGTTATGACTTCGGCGAAGAAAGTTACAGCCAAGTAGTAGATGTAGCCAGTGACAGTAATCCTGTTATGGTTGGTCATGCCTACAGTGGCGGACAGGCATTCCTTACTACTACCAAAGTAGACAAAGACACTGGTAATATAATCTGGACTAGAAAACTAGACGGACAGAACGGTGAATATAGTTATGGCATGGCTGTAGGTCCTGCAGGTGAGATTGTAGCTATTGGCTATATGGACAATCTAGGAGTAGTCAATACTGCTGCAACACTATACACAGATCCAGTAAGCAACGTTAACTGGACAACAGGTACAGGAATTTTTATTGGCGGCGATTTTAGTTGCACAGTTAGTTTTGTAGACGGTGTTCCAACATTTACCGACATAGTAGATAACGTAGGAAATAGAACAGTAGATGGAATAATTGGTACTGCTTCTGGGTTAAGTTTTGGTGGCACTAGTCCGGCCGACGATATGACTATCAAAGTTGGCTCAGTAACCGCTGGTGACGTATATGATAAAATGTTAGTGGTCAAATATGACAGCTCGGGAAGTATACAATGGCAAAAATCTATACAGTTTGACGCAGGTTTTGACTGCTCGGGAGCAGATGCTGACATAGACGCAAACGGTAATATCTATGTCTGCGGTAACTATTACTTCAACAACGGCGCTAGTAATACCACTGCTATGAGTCTGCTAAAGTTAGACGGCAATGGTGTTAAACAATGGAGCCGCAGAGTAGTAGGCGACTGTCAAGATCTTGCTACCAGCGTGGTAGTAGGTCCAGACAACTGTTTATATCTATCAGGTGTAACTGGTAACAATGCTAATAGTGAATACACATTCGTCATAGCTAAGTACAGTACTTCAGGTACAGTACTATGGCAACGTCTACTAGACAACACTACAACCTGGACATTTGGTAGTAATTGGTTTGGTTCTGGTGGCGGTAGTAATATCGCTGTTAAGAATGGCTATGTAGCTGTTTCTGGTACATTTGGCGACCTTGGAACTCCCGAGACTGCGTTTATAGCACAAGTCAGTGGAGCAGGTTCCTTGTTTACCACAGGTGATTGGGACTTCAAAGGTGCTAGTTTCAGCGGACTACTAAACAACACCGCATCAGACATCACAGTCACTAACGCTGGAAAAACCGACAGTGACAACGCTTTAAACATAACTACAGCTACTGAATCTCCTACTACAGATGCTAGTAACTTCCTAGTACCGACTAAGTACGTGCTGAGCACACCTATCGGTGATCTAACAGTAGTAGGAAACAAACTCCAAGGCACAGGTACTAACGATGGGTTCCAAGGACTAAATCTAGCACCTGGCCCAAATCTTGCGGCTGACATGTATTTTAGAATACACGGCGGAGATAATCCAACACACCTACATCTCAGTGTAGGCGACACAGCAGTTTATGATCAATACTTTGGCAATGATAACAAGTATCTAAAACTAGGATTAGACGGTGTTATTTCTATTGGTACAAACGGTAATGCTTGGACATTTGGCACAAATGGTAATCTTGCCTTACCAGGTACTGTAGTTAACAGCACCGTAACAAAAAATGTGTCAACTACCGGAACAGTTTTATCAGTTTTAGCCAGTCCATCAGCTGATCCGTTGTGGCCAGATGGTAGCTATCTTGTTACCTACGGTGTCGATGGAATGATACAAGTTGTTATCGCAGGCAATGCAATAGCTACTGTCGGAGTAGTAACACCTAGTTCACTAACAACTTGGGCAGTAGGGAACTCTTTAGGTACAATAGACGGTAATGCTTCACTTAACGGTGGGGCATCTATTGTATTAACTGTTGATTCTATAACCCCAAATCCTACACCATTAGATCTAACTAAAGCAGTCAACAAGTTAACTAGCGGTAGTTATACACTGGCAAATGGTGTAGAAGGACAGATCATGCATCTAATTCCACAGAACGGAGCAACACCCGCAAACGTAAGTGTTACTATAGCTAATTACAGAATAGGTGGTGGTACAGGAATTGACGGACTGCTATTACCATTTAGAATATTCAATGATGCCAACGCTTCATATGTTGATAGTAGTGCTTTCTGTACACTGATATTCACAGACGGTGCTTGGCAACAGAGTGGCGGATCATGGGATTAACGAATACCTTGTTCTTTAAGTTTTAAACAAGTATCGCATCGTCCACACGGTGCGATATTTTTTTCACTGTAGATAGGAGTTCTACAACTCCAAAACATATTACGTAGCGTTTCTGGTAGTAGATCATAGATCTCACGTTTGGTCATGTCAATTACAGGAAATATCTTTTCAGCATCCGTAAATGCCTGTAGGATTTTATTAGCACGTACCCTACGTTCTTCTAAACGCTGACTAGCATCGTTGGCCTGCATACCCATAGCAACTTTTACAATATTAGGATTTACTGAACAAACATAGCCCGCAAAGAAATTGATGCTGTCCGTATCATACATAAACTGACCGTTATAAGGCTGTGATCCTATTTCGCTTTCACTGTAAACAAAACTAAACCCTAACCGCTCTAGTTCTTTTAGAGCCATTTTTACTGTAATAGCCTCCGCACGATCACGACGCTCAACATTACGCTGGTGAACGTGATGAATGTGTAACTTGTAGTTTTTGTACTCGTCTTCAGTCAACAGTTTGTAGACCATACCTAGGCTGTCTAATCCGCCCGAGTACATGGCTAGTATTATTTGTTGTTCCATATGTAAAATGTATAAACTTCGTTAATAGGATGTTCCAGCGGCTGCGGTGTTAATTCTTCTCTGCGGGGAAAATAACAGGCATACTTTGTAGGCCAGTTAGGGTTCAAGAAAGCACGGGCAACAAATTTATTGCATTTAGGTAAAACTGTGGATAGTAATTTTTCGCAATATTCTTCACCAAAAGCTAGAGCTCCGTCTACAATTATTGTATCAAAATGCTGATCTAATTTAAACCAATCTTTATTTTTTATTTTAGGATCTTTATATTTAGGTTCCAAGTCCCAAGCTTCTGTACATAATGGCAACAGTAATTTTGTACTACCTAAAAGCAGTACACGGCCTGAGCAATACTGCTCAAATACCCTAAAATCTGCTTCATTGGGTGCTGCAGGCCACTTTAAATTAGTCCAAAACTCTTTATCTGCATGTATTTTGTCGTCAGGCATACGAATGATATTTAACGATAAATAATAGACAGCAAGGAATAAAAGAGCGAATTATGCCAACTTTACAAACAATTAATCTAGGTCAGTATGCTAACGACGGTACAGGCGATGATATTCGAACTGCCTTTGAAAAAGTCAATACTAACTTCAATACTTTAAATCTAACATTAGGTGTAACCAATGCTACAAATGTTGGATCTGGCGCACAATTCTTCAAAACAAAAATCGCCGATACACTTCAGTTTAGAACATTAACAAGCACCAACAATAGCGTTACAGTTACTAGTCTTGCAGATACGGTCAATCTTGCAGTTACAACAGAATTATCTACAGACCTCAGTCCAGTTCTAGGTGGAGATTTAGATCTAAACAAAAAAATCATTTTTAATGGTGATGCCCAAACTACAGTATTTGGATATAGTGTTCCTATAACTAGTGGACTGCTAGAATTAATATTAGCAAGTGGTTCTTACGACATAGACTTCGGCACAATGAACGATCCAACCGGTGGAGGCAATGACGGAACTGTACTAGATTTAGGCGATTTAACTTATGATGAATTTGCCAACGGGATAGATTTTGGAACTATCTCTGTTCCTTCTGGTTCAGGTAGTTCGGGAGGTAGTGGAGGTTCAAATTTACCTGGTGATGGTATAGGTTATCTCAAAAACGATGGTAATGGAACATTAACTTGGGATCCTATAGCAGTAGATTTAGCTACCACTGTAGCAGTCGCCTCTGGTACTATTACATTGAATTTCACCTATGGATGGACGAAAGTCATACTTACAGAATCTGTAATTAGTATTATTTTCACAAATATTCCTCCTGCTGGAACAGCGGCTTCCATGGTTGTTGAATTTGTACAGGATTCTACAGGTGGGCGAACAGTATCTGGAACTAGTTTTCTCACAGCAGGTGGAATAGGATTAGATTTATCACTTGGTATAGGAGCAACTACATTAGTTTCATTTGTTACCTCAGACGGTGGTACTAAAATATTTGGTTTAAATGCCGGTAAGAACTGGATCTAAACATGTTAGCAACAGCCATTGTTGTTCCTCCAGCCAAACAAGAAACTTCAATAGTAAGTCAAGCCTTAAATGAAGACGGCTCACCGGCCGTTGAATGTCTAGTGCTTTTATATAAAGACGATGTTGAAGTTGCAGCAACATTAACGGATCATGCAGGAATATATAGATTCGAGGATTTAATAGAAGGTAACTATAGAGTAAAAGTTGAACTTACTGACGGATCTGATCCGTTGTTTGTAGATTATTCAGCAATTGGTGGCGCTAACATTGAGAATGTTTCTTTTACACATGTCGATCCTGCAGTTTTAGATGTAACTCAAGTTAATGGCAAAACAGTAGTCTCAGTAACTTCTGGAGGTAGTGGTTATTCAAAGAGCGTAAGACCTCAGGTAGTGACAGATGACGGATATTTAGGTTTGGCTATTGTGAATAATTCAGGAACTATCACAGGATTAGAAACCCTTAATGAAGGTGAAGGTACCAGCACAATAGCAAATATATACACTGCTCCTGTAACTCCTCCGTTTTTGGGTACGCAAGAATTTGGATCTACGTCAGGTCCTTCAGGCCCGAGCACTTTAGATCCAGCTTGGCAACAGGCTTATCAAGAAACATTTAATGCTATCGCAGCTGATAAATTGTCGGCCGTTAGAGAATGGGAAAGTATCGCTGCTATTAGATCATATGGAACAAGTTCTTTTCCTAGTTGGGACCCAGGTATAGGCATAACCGGTGCATCCTGGATCCGTCCATTTATAAAAGTTACAGACGGTCCTGGTGTGATCGGATCGGGAAGTCTATCAGTTGTGTCATGTGTTACAAGTTATCCTACAGGAAAAGTGCGAGTATACGCAAACAGCACTAATTTTGCAGGCATAGAAAACAGTCAACTTGTGTATAGTGGGACAGACTACTGGGAATTTCAGAAATGGCAAATCGAACACACTGATTATAGTTCAGCTGTATCTAGTTCTGGTTTAGCTACAGCTAATGAAATTGGGCCTGGTCCTGTGACTGCAGGCAGACGTATCTATAAATTTGTGCCAGAAGGTGCGGTGATTCCTCCTGCTATTTGCGGTATACAGAGTTCATATGCAAGCTATTTAGAAAACAGAAGTCAATTTCTAGAAACAGTAAATCCCAATAGACCTAAACAAGGAAAATTACCGACCAGAGCAGATCTGCCTTTGTCCATACAAAACATATTAGATTATTTAGGTTTCCTAGAGTATTTAGGTCTTGGAGGAGGAGTATTACAAACTTTAGCTAGATATTTAAATAATTATTCTACCTATAGTGCTTTACAAATGGTAGCAGATGCCAGAGCAACACAAAGGATTAAAGACGCTGAGAATTTTTATGGAAAGAATACCATAGAGTATCTCATAGAGGCGAGACAAGCTAGAATCGATTTAAACAGAGACAAAGGTTACCTGGCTAATGAATTTCTTATAAAACCAGTAATGAATAAGTTAGCAGAAAGAGCTAATTTTATTGCACCGTTACAAACTCTACAATTTGCCACAATTGATCTTCTTAGGGGTCTACCTAATGGGGCAACTAGAAAAGAAGCTGTAGAAGACCTAGGCCCATTTGTAACCACAGCCATTAATACAGGTTATCAAATTGGTACAAGTAAAGATCTCGCAGCATTATTAGGAGTAGGAGCTCTTGGGTTAGGAAATACTTATCTTGGAACTAGTTTGATGCTTAGATCGACAATTTTTGGAGGAACACAATCATCCAATAAAGCTGTTGATGATTTGATACAACAAACTAGTGGTATATACACTCAACCTAGCTGGCTCAGTAACACTAGCTACGACACTGTTGATCTTTTTACTTTAGGAGGTGTAAGAGTAACATTTAATAGCAACGGAACTTATACAACCGAATCTATTCCTGCACCAAATGATGAATATCGGCCATATATGTATAACCCCGACTTCGGACAGCCGGGTCAGGCTGAATTTATTCCAAATCCAAACTATACTGGATAGAATTAGCTATAAATTTCGATAAATATTAAAAACGAGCGAAATTATGGCACTTACAGTATGGACATTGCCCAGCGGCAGATCCTTAGGAACTTTTCAAGAAGGAACACAAATTGATCTAGCATTGCCTGTATCAGGCGATACTGGTGTTTCTTACGATGTTATATCTGGACGTTTGCCCGGAGGATTGTATATCGAAGGTAACAAGATTAAAGGTATCCCGTTTGAAACTATACAAGATACTATTTCTACATTTGTAATACGAGCTAGTAAAAACGCAGACATTTCGGACCGTACTTTTAATATTACAATTACCAATACTAACGGTCCAGAATTTGTAACGCCTGCAGGAGATCTTCCAGCTGGTCCTAACCAACAGTATTATGTACTAGGCAACTCGTATGTTGACTTTCAATTAGTAGTGATTGACGACAATATAGCAGCCGGTGCTAAATTAAAATTCTTTATATCAAATAATAGCGGCAGGCTACCTCCAGGTTTAACACTAACAGAAGATGGTAGAATAGTCGGATTTGTACAACCTGCACTGAGTATCACACTAGAAGCAGGCGACGGAACTTATGATAATAGCTATTATGATGCAGTAGCTTTTGATTTTGCAATACGACCATCTAATGGATATGACAGTTATCTTTACGATGATCAATTTTTTGATTTTAACATTGCATCTAAATTAACAACTCAACTGAACACAAGATATCAATTTACCACAACTGTTACTGATGGTAATAATAGTGCTAGGAGAACATACAGTATATTTGTTGTCGGAGACAATTACTTCACTGCAGATAATACACTTTTAAATAATGATACAGAATGGACTGCAGACGTAACTGCTGTTGTTGCACCTGTATGGAAAACTCCATCTAATTTAGGAGGTTATAGGTCTAACAATTATATAACTGTACCTTTAGAAACTTACGACAGACTAAATGTTTCTTATAATTTAGATCTAGTTAACTCGGAAATAATATCAGTTATTTCAAATCCTAACTTTTTACCAGAAACTGTTGTTACACAAACAATAGGTGCAAGCAACAGATTAGTTGTAATAGAAGCAATTACTGCTGGATTTGAAGTTAACATGCCAATATTTTTTACTGCATTGAATCTGACTGCTACAGCAAATGAAACTACAACAGATGATTATATTACATTATCTAGTGTAGACGGTATAAGTGTTGGAATGCCTATTACGTTTGCAGGTCCAGGATTTGGAAATATTGTTCAAACTATTTTGTATTATGTCAGTGCAGTAAACATTCCAACAAGTCAAATAAAGATTTCTGAAACTTTCGGTGGTCCACACAAAAATCTTGTAACCGGGTCCGGTAATCTAACTGCTACTATTAATGGATCATTTGGTGGTATTTTAATTAATACTGTATATTATATTAAGAGTATCATAGACAACAACACAATTACAATTAGTACTACACCAGGAGGTCCTGAATTAGATGTCGGCGACGGTTATGGTACATTGTTTATAAAAAATGTAGATAATAGACGTTTTTTTAATTTTGTTAAAGTAAAAGAAACTACAACTGTACCGACTGTGGGTAAAAAATTAACCTTTGCTAATAGGTTCGAAGGTGCTTCTGACAAAGTATATACAATATCACATGTTTTGTCTCTAGGGAACAACTCATACAGACTTACTGTTACATCTCCATTAGAAAATAATTTAGAAGACGGTACAGTTTTTACAATAGGCGATGATAGCCAATTGCCTCCAGGTATGTTTTTTGATCAAAATTTTAGTGAGATAGCCGGTGTTGTTCCTTATCAACCAACCGTAACTAGATCATATCGTTTTACAATTTCAGCTAGGCGCCTAGGACTAAACAATGAATATGCAACTAGATCCAGAATATTTACAATTAATATTTTAGGAACTATAGATAGTGTAATCAACTGGGTAACACCTTCAGATCTAGGATCAGTAGAAGCTAATTACGTATCTAATTTATTTGTCTCTGCATCATCTACTGTATCGAACTCTGTTATTGTATACACATTAATGAGCGGAAGCTTACCAACAGGCTTAGTATTAGATCCGTCAGGAGAAATTATAGGCAAACCCAATCAATTTCCCAACACAACTTCGGGAGAATTAGGTTTAACAGAATTTGATGACGGAGAAACAACCTTTGACCTAACTACAATTCCTAAATTAGAAAACTCTACAACGTTTGATAGATCATTTACATTTACTGTAAGAGCAGCAGATCAATATGGATATAACGCGACTGAACGCACATTTTCATTAACAATTACTACTCCTAATAATACATTGTATAGTAATATCAAAGTTAAACCATATATGATGTTAAAACAACGAGAGTTGTTTAAAGATTTTATAAACAGTGCTAAAATATTTACTCCTGGAAGTGTATATAGACCGAATGATCCAAATTTTGGAGTACAAAAATCATTAGAAATGATCATATATGCAGGTATAGAAACTAAAGAAGCTGCTGCTTATGTAGGAGCCGTAGGTTTAAATCATAAAAGAAAACAATTTTATTTTGGTGAATTGAAAACTGCGGTTGCATTTATACCAGAAACAAGAAATGCTGTGTATGAAGTTGTTTACATAGAGATGATAGATCCTTTAAATTTTGATAAAAAAGAACTACCATTAAGTATTAAACAGCAAGGTAAAAATAATCAGATACTAACTGCAGACAATAGTATCATGAATCAAAATCAAGCGATCTATAATCAGTTAGTTACTGTAGATAGTACTGGTTATGAGGCTAGCAACCCTAACACAACTGTTTATTTTCCAAATAGTGTTTCAAATTGGAGAAAACGTATTAAAAATGTAGGGCAAGAAGAACAAAATTACTTACCACTGTGGATGAGAAGTATCCAACCTGGAACAAAATCACCTTCGGGTTTTAAACTAGCTGTTCCTTTATGTTTTTGTAAGTTAGGAACTTCTAACGACATTCTAGCTAACATTAAAAATTCTAATTTTAATTTTGCTAGTCTTAATTACACAGTAGACAGATATATAATAGATTCAGTCGATGGGTATACCAGCGATAAATATCTTGTATTTAGAAATGATAGGATAACTGTATGACCAGTCTAATAAACAATAATGCAGGGTCTATTGACCCACTATTCCCAGTAGCAGGAGTAGATAATGATACCGCCGGATTTAGAAGTAACTTTTCTAATATAAAAAGTGCTTTAAATACTGCACACACAGAGATAAGCAAGTTACAAGACTTTGCTGTACTTAAAGGAACTTTAACAAGTCCAACTGAAACCGTTATCAACAATCTAGGCGGTAGTACATTAGATAATGCAATTTATAATCGATTTTTTGGACAGGCTTATATAAGTCCTTCTATAGGCACATCTACAAACGTAGATTTAAATAATGGCCATTACCAAATTTTTCCTATCAGTGCAGGACTTACTTTAAACTTTGTAAATTGGCCAGAGAGCGGCCAATATGCACGAGTTGTTCTTGTATTAACAAGTTCAAATGGAAATACGCACAATGTAAGTTTTTCTACTACAGGAGGCACCATTGTAAAAGGAAATACAGGAAGTAGTGCAAATGGTTTTCCAGTTCCTTTCACAGTGCCTTATGAATTTACAGCATATTCTGTCAACAGTGCTAGTGGTCAACCTGTTCTAAAATTAACTAATACAGTCAATGTTCAACCTGGAATTACAGCGAATGCAGAATTTTCTATCGTAACAGATAATGTAGTGTTATCTGTTGATCCTAATGAAGGATCTGTTACATTAGATGATAATATTGTCACAACACAAGTAAGTACTGTATCTGCTAATGGAGTAAACAGTAATTTAGATGCAGTGACAATCGTAGGCACTGCAGGACAATTTATTTGTGAAAAAACTGTTTTATCTGTAGGTGAAAAAATTGTAGTGTCAGGTTCAATATTAAATAACCCTACAATTTCTGGTGCAGTCAGTATCACTAGTTCAGAAGGCGAATTTACTTGTGCTACGCCATCTAATTTTAGGATTGGCCAAACTATTACTATAAGTGGAACGATTTCAGGTGGGTCTGGAGTTATTACAGGTTATACTTCTCCTACTACATATTATATCATAGATACCAATGGTAGTACAATTTTTCAGTTATCTACAACAGCAGGTGGCACAGGTATTACTACAACAGCAGGTACAACAACTGGTTTAACATTTACTAGAAATTTAATAACAGACTACACCAGTTCATCTAAAGACTATTACATTATTGAAACAAATGGAACTTCTACATTTACATTATCAGAAACTGTAAATGGAGATCCAATTACAACAGTAATAAGTTCACCTGCTGGTTTATTATTTTCAACAGGAACAGTTACATTAACATTTACAAACACAAGTGGAGTAGTTCCCTTTAAACAAGGACAAACAATTACAGTATCAGGAATGACTCCTGTAAGTTATAATGGAACTTACAAAGTAACAAGCTCTTCCGAAACTACAGTACAATATAAAGGATTAGGAACAGGAGTACAAACAGTTGCAGGAACAGTTACATTAGCAGGCATTTCGGATGATATTCCTATTACATTTACATATCCAGGTCCAAGAGTAATAGAGGCTTGGACATATAATGGAGGAAGCACAGTATATATGGCACTAATAGGAAATTATTAATGCATCCTCTTATAGATAACTTAGACAGTATGAAAGAAAACGAGTTAGAAAATAAAATAAATGAACTAACTCGTAAGTATTTCATATCTAATAACCCACAAGTAAAACATCAAATAAGTTTAATTCTAGACGATTATAAGTTTGCGCTACAACGAAAGCGTGAACAAGCATACCAAGAAATGATGCAATCAAGAAATAAGGACCTTGACAATTTAATAAAAGTAGATTAAAATATGTCATGCGTCTTGACAAATTAAACAATCCTATATTCAACGAAAAAGATATTTTTGATGCACTGTATCAAGGATATCAATTTTTGCCTAACAAAACATTCATTGTAGAAAATAACAAAAGCACAGAAATCACCAATCTAGAACAATACATCGGTTATCAATTTTTCGAATGTTTTGAAGATCATTTCGAAATCAATCAATATGATCAAGCCTGCCAACAAAATTGGAATATGCCCGAGTCTTACAAAAATTTGGATATTGAAAAATTTGTACTCGAACAGTGTACAGATGAAATTCAACTTAAAAGAGTAACAGAAGAATTAGTAGAATTCAAACAGCGTAAGATGTTGGATTTATTGCGTTGGTTGAAGTATTTCGTAGATAACTGCTTGAAAAATAACATTCTTTGGGGTGTAGGAAGAGGGTCAAGTGTTGCAAGTTTTGTTTTATACAAAATTGGTGTGCATAATATTGATCCTATAAAATATAATTTAGACTGGAGAGAATTCTTGAGATAAGTACGTTTATTAGGAGGTACTTATGCCATTAAGAGAACAATCAAGACAAATTTACAAAACTATGCGTGGAAAAACAGTTGACATGCACAAACTTGTAAAGGAAAATGAAATGACTCCAGCAGTAGGAAATATGAATATTAATGCAAGAGGGGACGAATTAGGACCTGGAGGCAGAATTGTTAAGACTAGAGAACAAACACATAAGACTCTTGCCCCACAACAAATTGTTAGAAACAATAAAGAACAAGTAATTACAGAAAAAGAGTCTGTACAAAAACTAAGAAAGGCCAAAAATGATTCCAATTAAAGGTAAAATTGTTCCAATAAAAGATCATATTTTAGCAACCGATATGGAATTTGGTGAAATGAAAACCAAAGCAGGTATTATCTTGCGTAGCGATGACGGTAAATCAGAAGGCATTAAACCAAGATGGTGTAAAGTATGGTCAGTTGGTCCAGAACAAGACGAAATCAAAGTAGGTGACTGGATTTTAGTCGAACATGGACGCTGGACTCGAGGCGTAAAAGTTATAATAGAAGATGGATCAGAAATAGAATTTAGGCGTATAGATGCAGCAGGTATAATTGGGGTTTCAGACGAAGCACCAACAGACGTACAATTAGGTTCACTTACAACACCAACTTCAAGTCAAACATACGACTTTTCAGACTTACAAAAAGCATTTTAATTTTACTTATATATCGGCAAACAGGGCTATTGACTAGCCCTGTTTTCATTAGTATTATATTAACTTGTTAAGGATATGTTATGGCACTAAAATTATGGGTTGAAAAATATCGTCCTAGTACGCTTAAAGAATACGTATTTAGAGACGAACATCAAAAACAACAGATAGAAGGGTGGATAAAAGAAGGAACTATTCCACACTTACTACTAAGCGGAAGTCCAGGTATTGGTAAAACAACACTTTCAAAAGTATTATTAAACGAATTAGAAATACCAGATTTAGACACATTAGAAGTTAATGCTAGTAGAGAAACAGGCATTGACTTTATAAGAGATAAAATAGAACCTTTTATTTCACGTATTCCATTTGGGGCTTTCAAAGTTGTTTTGTTAGATGAAGCAGATCGTCTTAGTGTACAAGCTCAAGATTCGCTAAAAGGTATAATTGAAGAATATTCCGATTTCGCAAGATTTATTCTTACTACAAATAGACCAAATAAGATCACTCAACCCTTGCACAGTAGATGCCAACAAATGCATTTTAGTAAAATTGACCAAACTGAGTTTACAGCAAGAGCAGCAACAATCTTAGTTGAAGAAAATATTACATTTGATTTAGAAACGTTAGATCTGTATGTCAAAGTAACTTACCCAGACCTAAGAAAATGTATTAACTTGTTGCAACAGCATTCTACCACTGGTAAATTAATTTCCCCATCGTCAGAAGATAGCGGAATAGCAGATTATAAAATTGAAATGATTGATCTGTTTAAAAAAGGCAAAATCAACGAAGCAAGAAAACTTTTATGTGCAAAAGCAGTCCCAGAAGAAATTGAAGATATATATCGTTGGATATACGATAATGTAAATCTATTTGGTGACGAAGAAAAGCAGAATAAAGCTATTTTAATAATAAAGCAAGGTCTGGTCGATCATACAATGGTTGCAGATACTGAAATTAATCTTTCTGCAACTCTAATTAGACTAGCAAATTTATGAAACCAAAGTTAAAATCTGCATTTATGAAAACTGCAGCTATTTTTGCAGAACTAAGTCATGCAAATAGATTAAAAGTTGGTGCCATAGTTACTAAAGATGATAGAATTATTAGTATTGGTTACAATGGTATGCCAGCCGGATGGTCTAATGTCTGCGAAGATGTAGAAGAGGACGGGTCGTTAAAAACAAAACCAGAAGTCCTTCATGCCGAATCCAATGCTGTAGCCAAACTTGCTCGTAGCAATGAAAGTGGAGAAGGTGCAGATTTATTTGTAACACACAGTCCATGTTTGGAATGTGCTAAATTGATATATCAATCCGGAATAAAACGTGTGTTCTTTGGAAAGAATTATCGTGATGATGCCGGACTTAGATTTTTGATTCAGTCTAAAATTCAAGTTGAACAAATAAAAGAGGACGCATAAGCGTCCTCTTTTTAATCACCGTAAATTTCTAAGATTTCTTTAACTGCATCGTGTCTCTCTATATCTCTTGCATCAAATCTTACTAGATCTATGTGTATAAGACCTATTCTGTCAGCTAGTAAATTACAAAAACAAATTAAACCATTGTCTGTAGTCCTGTCTGCTTGAGCTAAATCTCCTGTGACTATCATCTTGCTGTTATCACCTAGTCGTGTTAACAACATTTTCATCTGATTCTGTGTGGCGTTTTGCATTTCATCAGCTACAATGTATGCATTTTTAAATGTTCTTCCTCTCATATACGCCAAAGGTGCGATTTCTATCACCCCCTCTTCTACCATGGTTGCTATTTCCTTTTGCGTATAATACTCTTCGAACACATCAAAGATAGGACGAGTCCACGGAGCCATCTTTTCATTTAATGTTCCGGGTAAAAATCCTAAATCTTCGTCTACACTAACGGCGGGTCTTGTGACAACAATTTTATCGATCACACCTTCCTGAAACAACTTAATACCGTATTGAACAGCTAACATAGTTTTACCAGTTCCGGCCGGACCTATAGCAAAAACTATACTTTTTTGTTCATCTTGTAGTTTTTCTAAGTATGCTTTTTGATTGGCATTTCGAGGATACAAAGATACTCGATGCTTTTTCTGCGGAAGATAAGGTTGAAAATCGATTATTTTGACGTCTGATGTAAAGCGTTTCTTCACTCGTTTACTCATCTAGTTGTCTCCTACTTTAAGTAAAAAGTAGGACTTGTAGTGACCGCCCGATAACTACAGAGGTCCTACATTTTTATTTAACATTTTACCAAAAAAAGTAAACAGACTAGATATGATTTAAGCAGGGCTAAATAAGTACAGCATATTCTAGGACTTTATTCATGTACGACATTTTAGACGTTATTAAAAACATCGACAATTTATACGAAAACAACACAAGTTTAGCTATACTCAAAGATTTTGAGCGTGTACTAGACGAGATGGACATGTATGTATTTGAGAACTGGAATCAGGGCGAACTTGCAGAAGGACCTTTTGTAGACAGGCATTGGATAACTGCTAGTTTTATGTGGCCTAAAGAAAAGATGCCTAACCCTATAGCAGCTAAGAGACTGACTGAACTAGGTTGTAAGGTATCATACAAAAAATCGCATCTAATCGAACCTAGAAAAATAAAGAGTCCAGACGATTTACGTCCAGGAACCAAAAAAGGTAAATTAGATCGTAACCCAATTTGGGTGGTAGAAATTCAAATGCCAAAAAAGATAGCATTTGATATATACAGAGGTTACATGGACAAAATGAAGAACGAAAATAAATCAACTAGTTCTAAGCCTAACACACCTCCACAAGCAGGTCCTGCTCCTATGCCTACTGGAGCACCTCCTATGCCCGTAGCTCCCGCAGGTGGTGCAGCTCCTGCTGGCCCAGCAGGAGCAGGTGCCGGTGGAATGCCAACAGTTTAAGGATTAAAGATGTTAACTGAAAGTCTAAGAGCCAATGATTTACGTAATCTTGTAAAGAAAGTTTTTGAAATAGATTCATACAAGAGTAAGATTGGTAACGACGAAGAAACTGTAGTTCTATGCTTTAGTGTTATACACGAGGATCCAGCTAATGATTTAGAACATTTTATAGAAATGGGTTATGATTTTGTTCTAGATGCAGATGTAAGTCCAGGAGAGTCCGACGATGGATTCTATAAAGTTTTTGTAGAATTAGAAAGAAATCGCAAAGTCGCAGAACAGATCAGAGAAATTTTAGATGGTTTAGAACGTCTGACAGGTATAGACGAGTGGAGATTTAGATATTATAAAAGTTTTAGAAGTCAATCTGCTACTCAGTCTAATTTAGAAGCAGCTATTCCTACAGATGTAAAAGATTACGATGACACTATCGAAGACTTAGGCGGCGATCTAGACAATACAGATGAATTTTTTTCAGACAGTAACGTAGACGACATTGAGGTAAAAGAAGATACGATTACTTTTAAAAAACAATTTGCAGAACCATTAGTATTTGATATTCTAGCAAGTGGACCGAAGCATGAAATTTACAATCAAATAAATGGGCCTCTTATGTTAGATCATATGGACATAGCAGAGTGTATACATCTTACTAAAAGAATTGGAAACTACAATATAAACAAAATTGGAAACGCTTTTATTTTTGAAAATAAAGGTTGGGCAGTAGCATTAGAAAGAAAATAACAGATTATTTAATATGGGACAAATATCTTGGATTATAGGTTTTATACCTGATAGTATATTCATTTATGTGTATTACTGTTTATTAGCTGGCGGTGCAGCATTTTACATTATAAGCAAATTAGTAAGCTGGATTCCTATAATTAACAATTATAAGTTACCAGTTGAATTGTTAGGTGTGTTGAGTTTAGTCGGTGGTGCGTTCTTATTAGGTGGACATGGCATAGAAATGTCCTGGAGAGAACGTGTAGCAGAAATGGAACAAAAAATTAAAGCAGCAGAAGAAAAATCTCAACAAACAAACATAATTATTCAAGAAAAAATTGTTTATAAAACTAAGAAGGTAATAGAAACTAAAACTGTTATTGTTGAAAAAATAAAAGAAATTGAAAAACAAATAGATGCAAAATGTGAAGTAGATCCTGCAGTAATAGATATTTTAAATCAATCATCAGAAGATCCTAACAAGGAAGAAAGCAAATAATGAGATATACAACATTATTTTTATTATTTTTTGTAGGTTTATTAACTGCCTGTTCAACAACAGTTCCAGTTGCTCGTAAATTTCCTGACGTTCCTCCTGAATTATTAGAAACTTGTGCAGAACTTACAAAAGTAAAAAAAGAAGAAACAAAATTAAGCCAAATTTTAGTAGTTGTAACAGAAAATTATTCAAAATATCACGAGTGTAAAATTAAAAATGATGCCTGGATTGAATGGTACACAGAGCAGAAAAAAATATTTGATAGTGTAAAATGAAAAAAATTATTAAAAATCTTGTTGTAATTTCAATATCATCTGTTTTCTTAAGCGGATGTACAGCTATTGCAATTGCACAAAAATATTGGCCGAGAAAACATGATCCCGTTATGTTCGATAGACTAGTCGGTCTAAGTTTACAAGTAGAATCAATAGATTGTGAAAAACCAGATTGGATTTTTGTAAAGCAATCGGCGGAGCATTTATTAAGATATGCCGAGTGGAGGAAAGATCCTCAATTAGAAAATCTCAAAGGTTTAGAGGCACATACAAAACGTATGGAAAAAGGCGGTAGCAAAATGTTTTGCGAATTAGGAAAGAAAACAGCACTACAAAGAATTGACGCAGCTAAATCGGCATGGGAGGGGCGATAATGAGCGACTTAACAAAAATAATTGAAGAAATTCAAACAGAATATCAATTTGGTAATATAACCAAAGACGAACGAGATTATATGTTAACAGAAATTAGAGACATAAGAGCTGCACAAGAATGTGCAGGAAATGAAGAAATGTTTAGATATGTTGTACAGGCGTGCAATGTAGCAATGGCGGTTGTATAAAAGGAGCATAAATGGAACTTACAAAAGATCAACTAAAACAACTATTACCAAAAAATCCTTACATTGATCACTGGCATCGTGCCTTGAGTCAATTGTTACCAGACTACGAAATCAACACACCACAGCGTATTGCAGCCTTCATTGCACAATGCGCTCACGAATCGGGTAATTTTGTTTTCTTAACAGAGAACCTAAATTATAAAGCCGAAAGCCTAATGAAGATTTTCGGAAAATATTTTAAAGATATGGATACTGCAAAGGCATATGAAAAAAAGCCAGAAAAAATTGCAAACAGAATCTATGCGGACCGTATGGGAAATGGAAACGAAGCAAGCGGTGACGGTTGGCGTTATCGTGGCCGCGGCCTTATTCAATTAACTGGTAAAACAAATTACACATGGTTTGCAGCTTCATTAGAAATTAGCGCAGAAGAAGCAGCAGAGTATACACAAACGTTTGAAGGTGCTGCTCAGAGTGCTTGTTGGTTCTGGGAAACTAACAAGTTAAACAATGAAGCAGACAAGGGCGATATCAAGACAATGACCCGCAAAATAAATGGCGGATTCATTGGCTTAGACGATAGAATTAAACATTACAATCATGCTCTGCATGTTTTAGGAGTACATTAATGAGATATCTGTCACTATTACTGGCACTTCCATTTTTAATGGCTTGCGAGGAAAGATATAGATATCCATGTCAAGATCCTGATAATTGGGAAGAAAAGCAGTGTAAAAAACCATATTGTAGTGCTAACGGGACTTGTCCTGAAGATTTAACACACTACGAAAAAAAAAAACATAACGATTAATGAAAAAGGAAATGCTGTATTTGTACCAGCACCAAGTAAAGGAGAATGTAAATGATTAAAGATATTTGGGAAGGCCCGAGATATACCACAGAAGAACTTAACGTAAGACTTAAATTCTTCATTGGAATAGTGTTGGGACTGACGCTATTTGGAATTGTATTTGTAGTATTGTATAGTTTAATTTTTGTTACTCAGCCAATGAATGGAATGAGCCCTGTGGATAACAAGTTCTTTGAGCTTATAATTCCAATTGCTACATTCTTAACTGGAACACTTAGTGGTATAATGTTAGCAGGCGATGATAAAGATTTAAGAGCAAAAGCACTTGATGCAGCTAACAAACCCCCTCCACCGAGTGCTCCTGTTCCACCACCGAGTGCTCCGTCTGCACCGTCAGGAGGTTTCGGCGGATTGTCAGCGATAAAACCTTTTGGTGCTCCAGCACCGGCAGCTGAGCCTACTCCGTTAGCATCATTAGCCGACTCTGCATTAAATAGTTTTACTCCGTCAGTAGGAGCAGGCTTTGGCGGTAAAGAAGCACCAGTACAACCTGATCATCCGGAAAGATAATGAATTTTATAGTAAAAATGCTTTCCGGCGAAGGCGAGAATAATCCAAGTAGCAAAAGAACAATAACTTTTTTAGCATTTGTTCTTTTAGCTACTGGATTCATTGCAGAAATGTTTTTTGAAAAAAAGGTAAATCCCACTACTTTTGAGTATATGATGTATATTGTTATAGGTGGATTAGGATTTACTGCAAGTGAAAAATTTACTAAAAAGGACACATCAAAATGAATTATATGTTAGCTTTAGCATTTGGATTGTTTGTTATCAGTAGTTCTGTTTATGCAGCAGAAGAAAAGAAAGTTTGTGTAAAAGAATTTGATAACAAAACAAAAAAAGAAAAAGAAGTTTGCAAAACAATTAAAGTTCACAAAAAGCTTGAAGGAACCAAAATTGAGGATGCAAAAAAAGACGCAAAGAAATAATTTTTTTGTAATCTAAAAGAGCCCTAGTCGGGCTCTTTTTTTATTACTATAAACTTTGAGATTCATTTTATTGACAGGTTCGAGACAATCTATTATAATTAAAGTATATTCCGGATTTTTAAAACTATGGTCGATTATTATCAAATTTTAGGTGTGGGAGAAAATGCTAGCCCAGACGAAATAAAAAAAGCATATAGAAGTTTAGCTAATAAACATCACCCGGATAAGGGAGGAGATCAAGCTAAATTTAAAGATATAAGTGTAGCTTATGACACTTTAAGTGACCCTCAAAAAAAATCAGAATACGATCAACAAAGAATGTTCGGTCCAGGAGGCGCGACATTTCATTTCAATTCAGGAAATTTTCAGGATATATTCGGAGGCGGATTTAATCCGTTTGGTGGAGGACCTTTTGGTGATATTTTTGGTCGTCAACAAAGAAGAAATAGAGACTTAAATATAAATGTTCAGATTACTTTACTAGAATCGTTTACAGGTAAACAAATGGACATTAATTTTAATTTACCTAGCGGAAGAAATCAAACAGTAAGTATAGCTATTCCTGCAGGAGCCCAGCATGGAGAAACTATAAGATATCAAGGACTGGGTGATGATAGTATAGCAGGCCTACCGCGAGGAAATTTAAATGTTACATTTATAGTAACAGGCGATCCTAACGGAAGGTATCAACGACGAGGCGATGATTTATATACTGTAGTAGATATAACACCTATAGAAGCAATGATTGGCTGTAAAAAAATGGTAAAGCATATTACAGGCACAGAACGCAACGTAGATATCAGACCAGGTGTCGAAACAGGCACAGAATTTGCAAGTGCAGGACAAGGTTTTCCTAATACACACACTAGAGGAAAAGGCAGATTTGTTATAGTTGTCAATATCAAAACGCCTATAGTAACAGATCCTATGTTAGTTAACGAATTGAGGAAACTTAACGATGCAATTAGTTTCAGATAATGATATTAGCCTAAAAGTAATTGCAGATAACTGGCTATTTGATCTGGATAAGCATCCCGAAGTATTAGAACAAGATCTAATCAAACTTATGATAGAAAGCAATGGTATAGGCCTGTCAGCGAATCAGGTCGGCATACTTAAACGAGTTTTTTCTGTTCATTTACAAAATCACCCAACAATAAATCAACCTTTAGCTATGTTCAACCCTCGCTTAATATCAGCTAGCAAGGAAGAAGTATTAGGATTAGAAGGCTGTCTTAGTTTTCCTAATTTATGGTTAGAGATAAAAAGACCTAAGTATATCGAAGTTCAATATTTTGACAAAAATGCACAAGAGTGTAAACTTAGTTTATCTGACACAGATGCAAGATGTTTCCTGCACGAGTTAGATCACTTAAACGGTATATGTTTTGTAGAAAAAGTAAGTAAATTAAAATTAAACTACGCAATTAAAAAACAAAGGAAAGTAAATGGTAGAACCAAGCGACAATCTGCAAGCAGTCTTTGAAAAAGCTATTGACATAGCTAAAAAACTGCACCACGAGTATCTTACAATTGAACATTTATTAGCAGCTATGCTAATGGAAGATCAATTTCATAAATGTTTAACTGGTTTTGGCACCGATGCCGATGATCTAAAACAACAGATTATTACATATTTACAAACCAAATGCCAAGAAATAACAGTGCCAGATGTTGTTGTTAAACCAAAAAAGACCCAAGCAGTTGAACGTGTTCTCAACAAAGCTTTTACACAAGTACTTTTCAATGGCAGGCAAAGAATCGAACCAACAGATGTATTTGTTTCTATGATGAGTGAGAAACGTAGTTGGGCACATTTCTATATTCACAAAGCCGAAATAGATAGAGATAAATTTACAGATTACTTAAACAATACAGTAGAAGAAACTGAAGAAGAACAAGAAGAAGGCAGTAGTACAGTAGGTAACGCAGCCAAAGCTTTAGCTTCTTATACAACTAACTTGAACGAACAAGTTAAGAAAAACAAGATTGATCCTGTTATTGGTAGGATAGACGAATTAGAAAATATTGCGCTGGCGATGGGCCGACGCAGTAAAAATAATGTAATACTTGTGGGAGATCCTGGAGTAGGTAAAACTGCTATTGCTGAAGGTTTAGCTTACAATATTGTTAAGGAAGCAGTTCCTGATTTCCTTAAAGATTACACAGTTTATAATCTTGACATTTCTGCTATGCTAGCAGGAAGTAAGTATAGAGGAGATTTTGAAGAAAGATTTAAACTTGTATTAAAAGCATTGGTCAAAAAAGGAAAAACTGTATTATTCATCGACGAAGCTCATATGATTAGTGGCGCAGGTAGTGCAAATAATAGTGCTAACGATCTTGCAAATATGATGAAGCCTGCACTAAGTAAAGGTAATATTAAGGTTGTAGCAAGCACAACTTGGGAAGAATATCGTAAACACTTTGAAAAAGATCGCGCACTAATGCGTCGCTTTCAGCGTATCACAGTGGACGAACCCACGCAAGAAGTATGTTTACAAATTCTTAAAGGTATTAAAAAATATTACGAAGGATTTCATAAGGTTAAGATAAAAGAAGATGCATTGCAAGCAGCAATTAAATTAAGTGTAAAATATCAAACAGACAAAAAACTTCCAGATAAAGCCATTGACTTAATCGATCTTGCATGTAGTAGATTCAATCTAAAAATAGCAGACGAACGTATTATAACAGAAAAAGAAATTCAATTTGAATTAGCTAAAATGATTCAAATGCCTGAAGAAGTTGTAAGCGAGACAGAAAGTCATAATCTAGCTACTTTAGAATCTAAATTAGAAAATGAAGTATTTGGACAAGAACTTGCCTTAAAAGAAGTGGTAGATAAAATCGTTGTAGCACAGGCAGGACTAAAACCCGAAAACAAACCTGTTGGCAGTTTCGTTTTCATGGGACCGACCGGCTGCGGTAAAACCGAAACAGCAAAGGCATTAGCAAAACATCTAGGAGTAAAACTTCTACGTTTTGATATGAGCGAGTACCAAGAAAAGCATAGTATTAGTAAACTAATCGGCAGTCCTCCCGGGTATGTTGGATTTGAAGAAAATGCGGGACTTTTGATAACCAGTGTGCAGGAAAATCCAAATGCAGTATTATTATTTGATGAAATTGAAAAAAGCCACCCTGATGTAAGTACAGTTTTACTGCAAATGATGGATAATGGATTTATAACAGGGTCGAATGGCAAACGTGCTGATTGTAGAAATTTAATTCTAATCTTGACTACAAATGCCGGTGCTTCGGAATCTGAAAAGAATAGTATAGGTTTTGGAAAACAGGAAAAGGACTACTCGGACAACGATCTTAAGAAGTTTTTTACTCCGGAATTTAGAAATCGTTTAGATGCAATTGTAACGTTTAACAAGTTGCAGAAATCAACAATGGTTAAAATTGTAGAGAAATTCATAGACGAAATGAGAACTCAGGTAAAAGATAAAAATATTAAAATTAAGATTACGAACGAAGCCATCAATTGGTTAGTAGATAAAGGATTTGATAGCAAAATGGGTGCTAGACCACTACAGCGTGTAATTGATAAGGAAATTAAGCGCGACATGGCACGTACTATGTTATTTGGAGAACTTAAATTTGGGGGTATTCTAACTATTGGCGTAGACAATGATAAAATATCTCTTATAATTAAACCTAAGGCACCTAAAATGCCGCTTTTAACTATTGACCCACAGGCACAACATGTCATTTAAAATTAAAACAACTACTAAATTATTCTTCAATAAGTACGCATACAAGATTGTTGTTCTTACTAAAGATTCTTATAGATTTAGAAAGACTAATGAAGAGGGCAAATACAAAATTAATGATAACAAAAAACGTGTTACTTATAACGACAGGCTTATGACGTTTTTAAATAGTCTACAAGATTATGAAATAAGGGTAGAAAGTCCTTATGTAAGTGTATATTCTAATACTAAAAAAGATATAGACTTCATAGCTAGTATAGATTCATCAAATGTAAAATACACCTGTGAACCTAGTAAAAACAGCAATTTAACACAAGGAGTTGTAATTTTACCCAAAATTAACTTCGAGTTTAAGGTAACCTTGGGTAGTACAAACCAGAGTTACGACGCTTTTGTTCAGTGGGCAGAGAACAATCCTAAGGTTAAGCTAACTAAAAGTTGCAAGATAGACCTATGCAGAAAGGGATCTTGGGGCGGGGTATACTTCTATATTACCGGCGATAAGAACTTATTAATGGCTAGAATGCACTTAGGAGGAGTAATTAACAGGGTAGATAAGATACTAAAAGCTTAATCCTTAGCTTTAATCAGAACTGTTCCAATCCATAATACGATAAATAATATGTCTGCATTTAACTGCAGCTATAACGTATTATGGATTTTTTATGAGAATTAGAGAGCTTTTTGAAAATACAAATGCTGTTTTTGATGAAAATAAGTTTGTAGAAAAAAATCAAAAAGGCAAATATGAGCCGAATTTTGATCTAGTAGAAGATCTGATCTACTATATGAACGAGGATGACGAAATGTATCGTCGTCATTTATATCCCGTTCTAGCTAAAGCTTTGCAAAGTTTATCGGGAAAAAAGAATATAGATTGTAGTATTTTTTCCCGAGCAGTTGAAGAATGTTACAAATCATACACTAAAAAATTTCCAATACGTTATATCCCGGACGAGCTAGATAACGGCCTTAGAGAACAGGCATGTACAAAACTTTTCGATAATCTTAAAAAAGATTTTGAAGAAGGAAAATACAAAAACTAATTATGGACAAATATCATTTAGCACTTAAAACGGCTTTTGCCAGCGAATATGCTTTTTTTATTAAGGCACAGAATTTTCACTGGAATGTGGAAGGACCATTATTTGTACAACTTCACGATTTATTCGGAAAAATCTACGAAGAAGTATATGATAGTTTGGACACATTTGCCGAAGAACTTCGAGCATTAGATACATATACACCAGCTAGTTTACAAAAATTTAGTATGCTATCCACAGTCGATGACGAAAACGGTGTTCCTGAATGGAGTGCTATGCTTCAAGAGCTTCTAGCAGACAGTGAAAAAATGGCAAATATTTTTAAATTAACATTCGATATGGCAGAACAAAATGGAGATCATGGACTAGCTGATTTTTTAGCTGCACGTCAAGATGCACATAAAAAGCATAGCTGGATGCTAAGAGCTAGTCTTAAATGAACGATTTAGATCAAATTAAAATTTTAGCAGGCGTTAGTAAATTTAATGGGCTAAAAGAATATAATGTAACAGATGGTAGTAATATTAGTATTACTGGAACACAAAAAGGTGAACTGATGCGTAAGCATAATATAAAACCAGGCACTCCTGAATGGTTTCAACTATGGTTCTCTAAACCTTATTTGACAGGCGAACCTCCTGTAGGGAAACACAAATGAAATTAAGAGAAATTTTATCCGAACGTGGCGGAATGAAAAATATAAAGCCTACTGAAAAAGCATCTATGAAAAATGCTCTTACAATCCCTGATTTAAATATGAGCACTGGGCGGGGAGGAGCATATATGAATTATAGAATGGCAATAGCTTTAGCAGGTGCTCCTAATTTCCCAACTAAAATCGAGGCAGACAACTGGATAGGTGGAGATCCATTATTAGAGCCATATACTGACGAAGAATTCGATATGGTTAAAGCAGCAGCTAAACAAGTTGGTGCAGGAACAATACAGAATTGGAGTGGAAACCGTAGTAAAGAAACAGCAGATACTAACAAGACCAGTCCGGTTTCTAAACCAAAAGTAAACAAATACGGTGTATAATGAAAATAAACGAATTATTACAAGCTTTAAATGAAACTGCAACTGCCGGATCCACAAGTGCAGGTAATATTTCGGTTGGGGCCATATACCCTAACAAACCAATAAAATCTAAAAAAAAGAAAGACGGAACTGTAGTAAATGCATTAGATATTAATAACAATTTACTTACAGGCGGAAGTATTGTTAAACGATAAATACTAGAAGATAACGGAGTTTTACTATGCAAGACGACATGACAAACGGACAACAAGTAATCGGCTTAGAACCAGGCGAAACAGATCGCGAAGGCGCTATGGCTAAAGCAGATTTGCATAAATTAGCCAATTATGCCCTAAAACTATATAAGTCTATTGACGACGAAGATCAACTAGAATCTTGGGTCCAGGCCAAAATTACTAAGGCAGCAGACTATGTTGCAAGTGTTTATCACTACATGGCTTACGAAATGAAGTTTAGTCAATACGGTGAGCAGCTAAATGATGCGGAAATTTATAATGAAGATCAAAAAGCCGCTATGGCAGCTAGACTAGCCGAAGCTAAAGCAAAACTAGCAGCACTGAAGCAACTTCAAGCTGAAAAAATTATTAACGAAGGTCGAGTAAAAACTCCTGTAGAAAAGTTCAACTTTGAAGAATTAGACGAAGTGTTCGATGCAGAAGCCAAACCTGGTGATAAAAAGAAAACCACGCATGGTGTAGCTACAAAAACTAAAACAGGAATGAAGCATGAGCGTAGTTTTAAGGATGACAACAAATCCAAAGAAAAAGAAGAAAAAATGGATGAAGTGTTTGACTCTGGTACTAAACCTGGTGATAAAAAGAAAACTACACACGGCGTAGCTACTAAGACCAAAACAGGGTTAAAACATGAACGTAAGTTTAAAGACGACGCAAAAGACAAAGAAGATAAGAAAGTTGACGAAGCATTAAAAGGTAATCAGTCAAAAATTGACGCAAATAAGAATGGCAAAATTGATGCAGACGATTTCAAAAAGTTACGTGCAGGTAAAAAAGTTAAAGAAGGTTTAGACCCTGTAGGTAAAGAAGACGATGACGTTAACAATGATGGGAAAAAAGATAAGTCAGATGATTATCTGAAAAATCGTCGTAAAGCTGTTAGTGCAGCTATTAACAAAGATAAAAATGTCGACGAAACAATGGAAGAAAAATGTGATGAGTGCGGAATGTATGAAAGTAAATGCGAATGCAATCACGTTGACGAATCAATGACTGACGTTGTCAAAGCAGAGCAACCATATAAAAGTGCAAAAACAGGTAAAATGGTAACTCCGCCGAAGGGAGCAACTCAACCTCCAGCAGATAGTGCTTATCCTCCGGGTGATAAACGTAATATGCAAACTAAAGAATCATCTTTAAACGAAAGTGCAGAATTTCTACGTATGAAAGAGTTCTTAACTAGATTAAATGGTTAAAATAACATGGAAATGAAACGTATCCTCGAGTCTTTAAATAAGGTTGCAGAAAAACCTAAAGTTGAAGCCGGGGATATGTCTCGGTTTGTAAACATTGTAGCAGAAAATAACATTCCTACTCCTCAAGTGTTAATGGAAAACAATAACAAATTAACACAAGCAGAAATTTTAACTATGCAGCATTATCAAGAAAAAGTTAAAAAACCTATTAGTGAAACTTTTTCTCGATATCTGCAAGAGGCAGAAGAAGAATTAATTCGAGAAAAAGAACAAAAAGACTTATATTATAGAATGTATGGGCAACAAATAGCCCAACGTGTTTTAGAAGCTGATCCTTTAAAAGTTCCTCAAAAACCTCGTCAAGGACCTTTGCGTACTCAGACAGGAGCAGGACAGCATAGAGATAAAAAGAAAGAGCAAAAGCAAGGTAAGTTAAAACATAAAAATAAAGAATACGCAGAAGGATCAGACAAATGAATTTCAGAGACTTGTTAAACAAAATAGAAGAACTATCGGAAGCAGCTACTGATGCAATTGCACAGCCAAACGCTCAACAAGCAGCAGTTCAGCAGATGTCCGCTAGAGCTTTAATAAAGCAATATTTACGTGATAAAAGAAATTTAGATATGGTAAATGGTTACTATATCGAAGCCGAAACTGGTATCTTAAAACATTCCAGTATGGCTACTCGAAAAGGAATGTCAGCAAATAATGCTAATAATACAACACTTGCAGGTTCAATTGGAGATCTAGAATACGGAGATGGTAAAGAATTTGCAACTGCCATCGCCGATGCAGGATTAACTATTGAGCCTACAACAATTACCATCAAAGGATTATTTAAAGATTCTACTAAACCTGCATTGAAGGTAAATGTTCCAAAATTACAACAAATAGCAGCAGGTCAAGTCACAAATAACCAACCTCCAGCACCTGCTCCAGCACCTGCTCCAGAACCAGCACCAGCTCCGGCACCTGCTCCAGATGCTAAACCAGATGACAAAGGTAACAAATATTTAATAGACTACAGAGCTAAACTAGACAGACTGCGAGAATTATTAAATCAATTAGAAAAAGAAAGAGGACAAGGACCTAATCCTGCTCCTGTACCTCCGCCAAATCCTGTACCGCCACCGAAACCTCAACCTAAACAGTCAAATGTGCAACCAAGATTTGCTGGTCAAGGTCCAGGAGATGCAACATTAAAAGGTGCCCCGAAAAAGAGTCAAGAACTTATTCGTAGAAGCTATGATGATTCTTCCAGCGCAGGAGGTGCAATGGGCGAAAGTCTTGCTAAAGAATTAACAGAAGCGTTTGGTTATAAATTTAATGAAGTCAGTGACGAAGTTGCAGCAGGAGCAGCCACTTATGCTGCAGCTAATCCTTTAGAGAAGAAATTAGCAGGTACTGCTGCAAATACAGCAAGTAAGTCATTCATGGCAAAAGCTGGCAGCAAATTGCTTCCTGGATTAGGAACAGCGTTTGGAACTGTGGATGCTATTCATCGATATAAACAAGGCGATTATTTAGGTGCAGGAATTGCAGGTACAAGTGCAGCTCTTAGTTTAATACCAGGTGTAGGTTGGATTCCAGCCTTGGCATTAGATGCTTTTAACTTTGGAAGAGATATGAGTGCTTCTCCAAAAGCTGCTCCTGAAGTTGCTGTAAAACATCCTCCAAAAGGAGATACACCTATAAAACAATTACAGCGTGTAATCGGAACTAATCCAGATGGGGTGTTTGGTCCTAAGTCTCAGGCAGCTTTAAAAGCATGGCAGCAGTCAAAAGGACTAAAAGTAACCGGTATGCCCACACCTGACGTAATTAAGGCAGCAGGCGTAGCTGTGGCAGAACATTTAACAAGACAGAAAACAGTTGCAGATTTAATATCAGAAACCCAACTCAAACTACATAGATTGGAAAATCCGTTACCTAACTTGTATATGTGTGAAGATGGATCTGTATTTGCGGTAGATAATCAAGAAAATGTTTATAATTTTGTGATTGAAAACGAAGTTGTATATGTAATAGACGAATCAAATAATGCTTATCCGTTGATGGAAAAAGGTTTAATTGGTACAGGTGTGGATGCAGGAGCAGATGCATTAAAAGCGGGTATGCCTGTGCGTGGTTCGGATATGAACAAATATATGCAAGGATGGGAACAGATATTTGGAAAAGATTTGCCGAAAAGTGTTCCAGGTCAATTGGCTAATAAGAAAGCTGCAGTAGGTGCGACAGATGCAGCATCCACTGCAGCAAAGGTAGACACAACTGCAAAGGCCACTAGAAAGAAGGTAGGCACTAAAAAAGCTACAACAGGAACTCAAACTGCTCCTACCAATACACAAGCATCCACTGTTGCTAAAACAGACACTCCACCTAATTATGCAGGCGCACATACAACTGCAGGACCAAGTAATGCTCCTGCTGGTTTAACTCCGCTAGGTGCAGGTATGCCGAAAGCAGTTAGTGTTGCTAAACTAGGAGCTGCAGAAGAAAAAGGTGTTGCAGCACTAACAAAAGCTGAACAAACTGCAATCAAAGCCGAAGTAGAAGCTATGAAACCAGCTGTTAAAGCATCATTTATGAGTCAATATCCTCGCTTATCAAAAGCACTGGGTATTGTAGCCACTGTGGCTGCAGCTACAACTTTAGGTTACTTGGCAGGAAAAGACACAGACGGTCAAGGTCCTAACCCACCGGCACCGCCAAATCCTAACCCACCAGCTCCGGCACCTGCTCCTGCTCCAGCACCTGCTCCAGCTCCGGCACCTGCTCCAGATGCTAACGATCCTAGAATAAAAGAAATAGAAGAATTATTTAACTATTTGCAATATGCAGAAAATCCGGATGTACAGAAAGAGCTACAAGGTTACAGAGTACAATGGGGAAGAATATTGAAAGATCCTAACATTGGAAGTCTTGGAGGCGCAGGATCAGCACCAGGATCAGCTAAAGATGCTGTAGATACTTTTGCAATATAAGTAAAACAGAATGGCAGACTAGATCTGCCATTTTCACCCCTAAAATTTCTAAACACTTGATTTGTTAACTAAGTAATATTATAATAGGCACACAGTTATAGGAGAATAATATGAGCAGAAACTATGGTCCAGAAGAAAAGGCAAAACTAGAAAGGCTAATCAGTGAAGGCAGCACAGTATTAAGAGAAGTAGAAGATTTACAAGAAGGTTTAAAAGAAACAGTAAAAGCTGTAGCAGATGAACTACAGATTAAACCAGCTGTAATAAATCGTGCAATTAAGATTGCACATAAAGGTAATTGGACCGATCATAACGAAGATTGGCAAGAAATTGAAGCGATTCTAGATATAACTAAAAGAATTTGATGTTATTAATAGCATTAGAAATTTTTGTAGCATGGATCGCTTGTGGTTTAACTATGGCAATATTTCTGTTTAGTGCTTTGCAATTCGCAAAACTAGCAGAGTATTGTGTAGATAAATTAAAAGCAAGGTTAAGTCAGCCATAAATGACACGTTGGTATTTGCGAGCCATAAGTCGCATCGGAGAAAAACTGAATGTCATATGTAGATGCATGGTTTGACCGTGATAATGATATCATTAGAATAGTCGAACGAAACACAAAAGGTGAACGAGATTTTCGTGACATACCTGTCAAACATGTCTTATATTATAAAGATCCAAAAGGTAAATTTAACTCTATTTACGGAGATCCGGTAAGTCGTGTTGTTTGTAAAAATACTAAAGAATTTAGAAAAGAACAAGCAATAAACAGTAGTAAGCAACTGTATGAAACAGATATAAATCCTATTTTTGTCTGTTTAAGTGAAAACTATCTAAATCAAGATGCACCAAAACTCAATGTTGCATTTTTCGATATTGAAGTAGATTTCGATCCTGAACGCGGTTACGCAAGTCCTGACGATGCATTCATGCCTATTACAGCAATCGCAGTGTACTTACAATGGTTAGAAACTATGGTATGTTTGGCTATTCCCCCCAAAACAATCACTATGGAAGAGGCACAACGTCAAGTTGAAGAATTTCCTAATACTATGTTGTTCACTAACGAAGCAGATCTTCTTAGTACATTTATCGAACTTATTCAAGAAGCAGATGTAGTAAGTGGTTGGAATAGCGAAGGCTTTGACATTCCGTACACCGTGAATCGAGTAACTAAAGTTTTAAGTAAAGAAGATACTAGAAAATTCTGTTTATTTGATCAATTCCCAAGAAAAAGAGAATTTGAAAAATATGGTCGCACAGCAATAACGTATGACTTTATAGGTCGCGTTCATATGGATTATCTAGAACTTTACAGAAAATACACCTATGAAGAAAGACATAGTTACAGACTAGATGCTATTGCAGAATACGAACTAGGTGAACGTAAAACACAATACGAAGGCACACTTGATCAGTTATACAACAACGATTTTAAAACTTTCATTGAATACAATAGACAGGACTGTGCTCTACTAGATAGATTAGATAAAAAATTAAAATTTTTAGACTTAGCTAACACACTAGCTCATGAAAACACAGTGTTGCTTCAAACTACAATGGGTGCTGTAGCTGTTACAGAACAGGCTATTATAAATGAAGCACATCGTAGAGGATTTGTAGTTCCTAATAGAACAAAAATGAGCGAACGTGAAGATACTGCAGCAGCAGGTGCATACGTAGCTTATCCAAAAGAAGGATTACAGGATTGGGTTGGTAGTTTAGATATTAACAGTCTTTATCCTAGTGCTATTCGTGCTCTAAACATGGGTCCAGAAACTATTATCGGACAACTAAGACACACAATAACTAATTCCTTCATTGAAGAACAAATGTCTAAAGGAAAGTCATTTGCAGCAGCCTGGGAAGGAATCTTTGGTTCATTTGAATACGAAGCAGTAATGAATCAAGAAATTGGCACAGATATTACTATAGACTGGGAGGATGGATCTAGTGATATATTAAGTGCAGCAGAAGTTTATAGATTAATATTTGAAAGTAATCAACCGTGGATGCTATCTGCAAATGGTACAATATTCACATATGAAAAAGAAGGTATAATACCAGGACTACTAAAACGTTGGTATGCAGAACGAAAAGAAATGCAGGCCAAATTAAAGGAGGCTATAAATGCTGGAAATAAAATTGAAGAAGAATATTGGGATAAGCGTCAGTTGGTTAAAAAGATTAATCTTAATTCGTTATATGGGGCTATTCTCAATCCTGGTTGTCGCTTTTTCGATAAACGCATTGGGCAATCTACCACTCTTACTGGACGTCAGATCACCAAACATATGGCCGGAAAAGTCAACGAGATTATTACTGGAGAATACAACCATGTTGGCAAGGCAATTATATATGGAGACACAGATTCCTGTTACTTCTCAGCTTACAATGTTTTACGAAAAGAAATTGACGCAGGACAGATTCCTTGGACAAGAGAAACAGTTATACAACTTTATGATCAAATAGCATCAGAAGTTAACTCAACATTTATTCAATTTATGTTAGATGCGTTTCATTGCCCAAAGAGTCGAGGAGAAGTAATCAAAGCTGGTAGGGAAATTGTTGGTTCAAAAGCCTTGTTTATTACTAAAAAGCGTTATGCAGTGCTGTATTACGATAAAGAAGGAAAAAGAACTGATGTAGAAGGAAAGCCAGGAAAAATTAAAGCCATGGGTTTAGATCTTAAACGTGCAGATACTCCTGAATTTATACAAAACTTTTTAAGTGATATCCTTGAAATGGTTCTGACTGGACATTCAGAACAAGAAATTTTAGACTTTATTAGCGAATTTAGAATTAAATTTAAAGCTAGGCCTGGATGGGAGAAAGGAAGTCCAAAACGTGCTAACAACATCACTGAATATGAAGAAAAAGAAAAGAAACTAGGAAAAGCTAACATGCCGGGTCATGTTCGTGCTAGTATAAATTGGAATACATTAAAACGTATGCACGATGACAAGTACAGTATGAATATCACAGACGGTGCTAAGGTCATTGTTTGTAAACTTAAAGCTAACCCTTTAGAATATTCAAGTGTGGCTTATCCTGTAGATGAATTAAGATTGCCATCGTGGTTCAAAGATTTGCCTTTTGATCATGCAGAGATGGAGGCAACTGTAATCGATAAGAAATTAGAAAATCTTATCGGTGTTTTAAATTGGAATATCAGTCAAACTGAAGAAAAAAATACATTTAATAGTTTATTCGAGTTTTAATATGAAAATAATAATTGCAGGTTTTGGCTATGTAGGTAAAGCAGTGCATAGCGTGTTTTCAAAAAAACATAATGTAGTAATAGTAGATCCGAAAATTAATAATGATACAGTTCAAAATCATCTAAATTCAGACGGTATTATTATCTGTGTTCCAACACCACTAACAGATAATGGACAATACTCATTAGATGCCATAAAAGACGTTTTAGACACTGTTCCTATTAAAATGCCTGTGCTAATTAAAAGCACAGTACAACCGGACGATGTAGATAAAATATCTGAACTATATCCAGATTTAAAGATTACATATAATCCGGAATTTCTTCGTGCAAATACTGCGGAAGAAGATTATAATCGTAGTTATTATGCAATTATAGGAGGTGACGATCCTGATAAATTTTGGCAAAAATTATTACTAATGTCATTGCCAAATTGTAATGCAGTCCATACTTGTTCTGCAAAAGAAGCAGCTATTTTAAAACAATCTACGAATTCTTTTTTAGCAGTAAAAAATAGTTTTTTCAATCAAATTTACGATTTGTGCGAAAAATCTCATGCCAACTTTAACTTAATAAGAGACTTAATTTTATTAGATCGTAGAATTGGTAAGGAACACACTATAATACCTGGTTACGATGATCAAAGAGGGTTCGGCGGTCATTGTTTACCGAAAGACACAGAAGCATTTTTAAATTATAGTAAAACTATTAACACACCATTAAGTGTTTTAGAAACAGCAATATCGTATAATAAAACGATAAGAAATATTACTTGACATTTAACAAAAACCTAAATAAAATTATAACATATGGAGATTTTAACATGAAAGACATTTTACAAGATCTTGTAACACATACTCATTCATTAGGATTTATTCCTTTAATTAAAGTGAGTTCGTCGAATCAGGAAACAGCTATCGAAGCAATGGCAGAGGACCGTTCTGTAATTGTGAACGCAAAAACAAATGCAGTAGTATCTGAGTTTGATGGTACATTTGGAATGCCAAACTTAGACAAATTAAGTTTACATCTTAGAAACCCGGAATACAAAGAAAACGCAAAAATCGAAGTAATTAAAGAAACAAGAAACGGTGAAGAAGTTCCTACCACACTACACTTTGAAAACTCAACTGGCGATTTTGTAAATGATTATCGATTTATGAATCAGCAGGTAATTAATGAAAAATTAAAAAGTGTAAAATTTAAAGGTGTTCCTAATTGGGATATAGAAGTAGTTCCTAGCGTATCATCTATTCAAAGATTAAAATTGCAGGCTCAGGCACATACGGAAGAAACAGTTTTTCAAGTAAAAACAGAAAATGGAAATTTAATTTTATACTTTGGAGACTCTAGTACTCACGCAGGATCATTTGTATTTCATGCAGGAGTGACTGGTAAACTGAAACAAACTTGGAGTTGGCCTATTAATCAAGTTATTAGTATTCTTAGTTTAGACGGTGACAAAATTATGAAAATTTCAGATGCAGGTGCTATGCAGATTACTGTAGACAGTGGTCTTGCAAATTACAACTACATCTTACCTGCATTTACAAAATAAGGAAAACTATGGCATCCAGAGAAAAGGATCAGGCAGATTTTGATTTAGAAACTTTTGTAGATTTGTTTGACACGGCATTAACATCAGATAACCCTACTGTGAAACGTGCATTTAAAAATCTATTAATGGTTTCTGCAATTGCATCTGCAGAAGAAAATCCTCAAGGTTTACGGCAGGGCCCTTTGCGCAGACTAGTTGAAGATATGAAGCATTTGAATCAAAGATTAAGCAATTTAGAAGGCGCAGGGGCTTATCGTGCTCCTTATTCGCCTAATACTAACACTGGTAAGCCACCTGTTCAACCATATTATGGTCCTGCAATGACTCCCGTACCAAGGGTTCTTCCGCCTGGCACTATTTGGACTACGACTACTGCTACTCCAGCTAGCACCACAATAACGTCAAATAGTGCAACTGCATCTGTGTTTAACAAATTAGAACAAAAATATGAATCGTAACTTAACAGCTACCCAGAACGACTATGCATATTTTTTGCCTGCGACTTCTGGGTTTTATTCAACATACATAGGCAAGCAGAGATATGGAAATTATGTAGATCCTGCACGTATTCCGAGTAGTTTTAAAAATGGTGTTGAAACCTTAAACTATCTAGAACCCGACAAAGGTGCTTTTTATTATGATCACTGTCTGTACAGTGCAGGTCATGCTAACCTAGACTTAAGTAAATCAGACGACGGCGAGGCTATGTTTAGGTATCGCAATCGATCTACTAGTTGGGTATTAGGAGACTCTGGCGGTTTTCAAATTGGTAAAGGAAAGTGGGAAGGTGATTGGAAGAATCCTAACTGCCCTAAAGCACAGAAGAAACGCGAACAAGTTCTTAAGTGGATGGACAAGTTAATGGATTATGGAATGTGTTTAGACATTCCGGCATGGGTTGCTCGAAGTCCAGAAGGTCAAAAAGCCACTGGTATCAATACATACGCAGAAGCAGTACAAGGAACATACATTAACAACGATTATTTTATTAATAATCGAAATGGTAATTGCAAGTTTTTAAATGTTCTTCAAGGCGAAAATCATGTCGATGCAGACGATTGGTATGATCGTATGAAGAAATATTGTGACCCAAAAGTCTATGGAGATCGTGCGTTCAACGGTTGGGCTATGGGCGGACAGAATATGTGCGACGTTCACTTAGTATTAAAGCGTTTAGTTGCATTAAGATTTGATGGTTTACTCGAAAAAGGGCAACAAGATTGGATGCACTTTTTAGGTACATCAAAATTAGAGTGGGCGTTGTTGCTCACAGATATTCAACGTGCTATTAGAAAGTATCATAATGAAAACTTTACCGTATCTTTTGACTGCGCCTCACCGTTTCTCGCAACAGCAAACGGCCAAATCTATGTCCAAACAGAAATTAAGGACAGAGAAAAATGGCTCTATCGCATGTTACCTAGTATCGACGACAAAAAATATTCAAAAGACACAAGACTATTCCAAGACGCAGTAGTGCAAGACGGACATTTTACTAATTTCGAAACTAGTCCAATTATGGATGGAGTTAAAATTAATGAAATCTGTATATACGGTCCTGGAGATCTAAATAAAATAGGAAAAGAAGGAAAAACTAGTTGGGATAGTTTTACCTATGCAATAATGATGGGTCATAATGTCTGGATGCATGTAAATGCAGTGCAGGAAGCTAACCGTCAATATGATGCAGGTTTGTATCCAAATATGCTGGTAGCAAATAAACTACATAATCAATTAGTCAGAGAATATCGTTTAAGTACATTTAAAGAAATAGTCAACGAAATTTTTGCAACAAGTGACAAAGGTAAAGCAGAATCACTTGTTCAAGAATTTGAATCTTATTGGCGTGCTATTCCTGGAACTAGAGGCTATACAGGAAATTCAACAATAAGTGCAAGACCAATGGCAGAAGAACACTTAATTATAGAAGCTAATTTTGAAAAAGAAAAAACTACTGCCGGGCCTACTCCTGAGATAAATCTCAATCCTACATTATTTGAACTATGAATAAAAAATCAAGTTTAATCGTTGGTATGGGTATAGGTCAACTGTATAAACAGGTGCTCACAGAGTTGGGTCACGAAGTTACTACAGTAGACCAGGACATAAAGAAGATGGCAGATTTTCCAGATATCAAATCTGCTATAATGGCCAGAGGGCCTTTTAATACAGCGCATATTTGCACTCCAAATTTTACTCACGAAAAATTAGCATACGATCTGGCTCCATACTCGCAGATAATTTTTATCGAAAAGCCTGGTCTCAAAACAAAAGACGACTGGCTAAGATTAGTCTATGCTTTTCCACTGACTAGATTTATGATGGTTAAGAATAATATGTGGAGAAAGTATATACCCGAATTACAAGGTTACACAAGAGTATCAGATGCTATCGATCTTAATTGGATTAATAAAGATCGAATTCCTAGCCCAGGTAGCTGGTTTACAACTAAAGAACTAGCGTTCGGCGGTGTTAGTAGAGATTTAATGCCACACTTATTAAGTTTGTTTATAGCGTTGAATCCTGACTACAAAAAGTCAAAAATCATTAACAAATATTCTATAAGACAATGGGACTTATCAAAATTAGAAACTACAGAATATGGAACTGTTAATAAGGAAGGAACTTATGATGTCGATGATAAATGTCATATCCAATTTAGTAATGAAGATAAAATATGGAATCTTACCGCAGATTGGAAGAGTGATACAGAAGATAATCGTGCGATCCATTTTAATGGGCACCCGATAAAATTAACTATTGAATTAGGATTATGTCCTGAAGAGGCATATAAGAACATGATCACCGATGCTCTAGAAAACATGTATAATAAAGACTTTTGGCAGACACAGTTAGAATACGACACATGGATACATGAAAGGATGGAAGAGCTGTGAAGATAAGGTTATTAACAACCAACGGCAAAGGCCATGTAGATGAAATAGAATGGAATAAGCCTGAAATTTTAGACAATGAAATAGAAGTTAAATCTGCAATGACAGGTATATGCAGAAGTGACATAGATATGATAACAGGTAACTTCCCACTACTTCCCACTCATATGCATGGGCACGAAGGGTTAGGAGTAGTTACTAAAGTAGGAAAAAGTATTAAACAAATTATTAAAGAAGGCGATTTTGTTGCTACTAGAGGCGAACCGGCTTATGCAGATTATTATAATTCAAAAGAAGGACAATTTGTCTTAGTACCAGAACTACAACCTAAATATATCTTAGAACCAGTTGCCTGCGGATTAAACTTGATTGAACAAGATATCAGAGCCATAGCCAACAGAAGTGGTCACGATAAAAAATTACTAATATTAGGCAGTGGATTTTTAGCTTGGTGTGCCTTTCATAATATTTTAAACAGTCATATTCATTTTGGAAACATAGAAGTAATAGGACATAGTAACAAAAATTTATGGCATTCGTATGACGTCCTAAAAGAAGAACCAACTTTTAGTCAGTACGATGTGATTATTGATATTAAAGAAGATAACAGAGTTTTAGAAAAAGACATGTTAGCAGCAGAAGGAATTTGGGTCATAGCATGTGTAAAAGATAAACCCATTAACACAAATTTAGAAAATTTACTCTGGAAGGCGGTAACTATAATTTTACCTAGTCCTAGATCGAGTAATTTCCATTCATCAATGATTCTGGCACGTAACTGGATTCAAAACAACACACTGAAAGTAGATCAATTCTGGACGAAGGGCTACGATAGAGAAAATGAATGGAAGAAAGCTTTTGAAGACTCTATGTCAAGAACAAGTAATTTTGGAAGAGCTTATCTTGTTTGGTAATATAGACACTTGATTAACAGTATTATTTTATTTAAAATTACAAAATGCTAAACACAAAACAAAGACAAGAAGTAGTTTATTTTACAGGATACGAAGTAGAACATACTGTGGCTCACGGAATGTTTACGCTGTTTGTAGTCGGAACTCCTCCTGTAGAAGAAATTCTTAAAAAAGCCGAAGAGTTCAAAGTTAAACAGATTTATTTTGGTACAAGTCAAAGTTTTAATCCTGTTGACATTGATGACTGGAAAATTTGGAATGACAGAATACAAGGTTGTTTAAAATCTGGATATTGGGTAACTCTAGATTTCGACGTTCAACATATAGAAACATTACATGAATATTCTTGGTGTGAACATCAAAAGTTTATTCCAATGATAAGTGTAAAGCTTCCATATATCAATCTTTTAAATTACAATGCAACAATTAAACTTGATGATAAAACTTGGGGAGCAACAAATCCTGGAGTTTGGACTCATCATTTACAACGTCTAATGAGTAAACACAAATATACTTATTGGGATCAATATACAGAGGATACTTCACTATGAATCACATAATTCAAAATTTAATAACGCAACTGATAGGCAAGCAACTTCCTACTAATATCTATGGAGAAGCTGGAAGAGCTGCTGAAAATTTAATCGAAGGCCTTGGTATTAAAGTCAACAGAGGAGCAGGCCCTGATATTGAAATTTTTGGCTGGGAAATTAAAACTAGAAAAATCACTGCATCGAGTCCACAAACTGTTGCAAAAATGAGCAGTGATGATATAAGAAAGTACGCATATAAAGATTCTGCAGTATTTAAAAAAATTAAAAAACAGTTGAGAATAACAACAGATGAATATGATGTAATTATGGCTGTAGATTTAATTGATTTTGATCAACCACAAATTCAAGATTTATTAGAAGAAGCATACGAATATGCACGTGATCAGATTATCATCAATAAAGATATTGGGTATACTCAGCATAAAGGATATTGGGGATACTTTGAACAATGTAATTTTCCCAGTACAACTTATTCTTTTAGACTTAGCGATACTGACATGGATAAGTTAGTTTTTATGTCTAAAACAACCTTTCAAAATTTATTCGAGTATGATTATTAAACAAGACATAAGACCAAACAAAATGATATGGGTAACCTTTCGTAAGGAAGGAATACACAAGTATCCCGCAGCAGCAACTGATCCTAACTTAGCAACAGGAGATGAATATGATGTATCGTTTTTGGCTAATCCCCATCGCCATATTTTTCATTTTAGGGTATGGCTTAGTGTCACCCACAATGACAGAGATGTGGAGTTTATACAATTCAAGCGATGGCTCGAAAAACTGTATTCTAGCAACGAAGGTGTATTGTCGCTAGACTATAAGAGTTGTGAGATGATGAGCGATGATTTATACGCTCAGATTCATGCAAAGTATCCGGATCGTGAGGTCTGGATTGAAGTCTCCGAAGATGGAGAAAATGGTTCATTTATCAAATATTAATATAGAGGCAATTATGGCAAAAAATTACAAAAACATTAACTACTTTGAATCTCGTCCTGATATTGTAAAAATCTTCGATGACCTAGAAGCATTTCACGATTTTTGCAGATTAGAATTAGCACCATTTGACGAAAGTCATTTGTATAATAGAGAAAGTTGGGTTTGGCGTAATTATGAAAAAAGTATTCGTTCTAAAAAAACTCATACAAGAGATAACAGAGCAAGATCAAGATGAAAATCTTTTTGATAGATTTAGAATCAGTTGAAACTAGATATACTAGTCAATGGAAATCACACGTACCTGAACTATTACGAAAGGAAGGTTATAATGTTCAAATTATCAGTGGCCCTGAAGATGTTCCTAAAGCCACTACTCCTGGCGCCTTTCTTAATTTTGGTGGCACTAATATCTACAAGTCTAGACAGGTTGAAGAAATTAGTCGTTTATTTTGCTCCGGATCAGTTAGCTCTGGTGATCATTTTATTTTTACTGATGCTTGGCATCCTGGTATAATAAATTTAAAATATATGAGTGAACTACTGGATATACCAGTAGTTACGCACGGTTTGTGGCATGCTGGTAGTTATGATCCTCAAGATTTTTTAGGTAGGCTAATTGGTGATGCGCCATGGGTCAGACATGCAGAAAAAAGTTTTTATTATTGTTATGATCATAACTATTTTGCAACAGACTTTCATGTAAACTTATTCTTCGAAGAACTATTGAATGACGGATTAAAATCTGAAAATCCGTGGTACCATGAAGATTTTGAAAATAGATACGAAAGCGGTAAAATTATAAGGTCTGGATGGCCTATGGAATATATGGAGGAGGTACTTACTCCATACAAAAATCTTAAAAAAAGAAACTTAATACTGTTTCCTCATCGCATTGCACCAGAAAAACAAGTCGAAATTTTTCGAGACTTAGCTACACATTTACCTCATTATGAATTTGTAGTGTGTCAAGATAAACAATTATCAAAGCACGAGTACCATACTTTGTTAGGAGAAGCTAAAATGGTTTTTAGTGCTAACTTACAAGAAACTTTAGGTATAAGCTGGTATGAAGGCTGTGTAGTTGATGCAATGCCTATGGTTCCTGATAGACTAAGTTATCAAGAAATGGCTATGCAAGAATTTAAATATCCAAATCCGTGGACTGAAAGTTTTGAATCTTATAAAGCCTTTAGACCTTGGCTATGTAAAGTTATTACAGAACATATGGAAAAATACGAGGAAAGAAGACCCTTAATTAAAAAACAATTGGAGATTTTAAATGAGCATTACTTCTCAGCAACTGGACTCGTTAATTCCTTGCGAGGATACAACTCTAAACTTTGATGATCTAAAACTTAGTGATTTACCAGCCCTGACAACAATTGACATATCTAGTTTTGACTTGTCAAGTATAAACACTGTAAATTACTCGCCTTCATCTGCGTATTCAAACATTACATACACTAATATTGCGCCTCTTACGACTGCAGATATTGTTATTTTAAACAGTGGTGGATCAGGATCCACATATACAGCAGGAGGCACAGGTGGCAGCGGAGGGTATGTATATGGATCTACATCAACTAGTTTTAGCTGGCATGGGCCCGAAGAATGGGTAGAAAGATTTCCCGATTTTAAAAGAGTAGAAGATATGTGTAAAAAATATCCAGCCCTAAAAATTGCCTATGACAAATTTGTAACAACTTATAAAATGGTTAAAGATGACTATGATAATCCAGAAAATAAAAAATAATTTTTTTAGTTTATTGGAAAAATTTGATCGTAAAAGAATTATTTTTGATAGACTTGAAAATGAACCATATTTAGAAAGATATTATCTTTTTTTGAAAGATAGAAAATCTTTTCCTTTTAATATTTTTCTTCATAAGTTTTTAAAATCAGATCCGGATCATGTACACGACCATCCCTGGCCTTATGCTACACTTATTTTAAAGGGTGGGTATTTTGAATATGTTCCTAAATTCAATGAACAGGGATTAAAAGTTGGAGAAATGTGTTACTGGAGAGGCCCGGGACATTTTAGAATTTGTAAGGAAAATAGCTATCATCGTATAGAGATTAAACCAGGAATTGAATGTTGGACACTGTTCATGCCAGGACCGCAAAAACGCGAGTGGGGATTTTTAGTAGACAATAAATGGATAGAGCAAAATGAGTATTTCGAATATAGACGCAAAGAACACATCAACAAAATCTAATATAATAGTTTCCGATGGATATCCCTGTGGCAATGGAAACACTTCTGTACAGAATACACTAAATGTAAGTGGAGAAATACGAGCCCCTGACATTAAGCTTAACGGTATAAGTGTAGAAGAACGATTATCTACTATAGAAAAAGTATTGAATATCCCTACTAGAGATGCTATAATGGAGGAGAAGTATCCGAAACTTCGAGAAATATATGATCAATATCGTTACGAATTAGAAAAATACAAAACTTGGCAAAGAATAAAGGATAAACAATGAACGACTTTTACGTATCACAGTCTGAACAACACAAATTGCGTGTTAAAATTTCTGACTGTTCAACTCCTGCAGATTTAAAACATTTGCAGTTCATTAACGAGCATTTTGATAAAGAAGGCAATCTAGAAAGAACTAGCACCTATGAGTTCTTTCTAAAGGAACCTTCTATTATACATTTGGCTAATAAACTATTACATCCATGAAAAAACATATTATAAAACAAACCGAATTTAAAGGTTTAATAAATGAACTTTGTAGGCAAATTACTAATAGTAAATGGCGCCCTGATTACATAGTAGGAATTACTAGAGGAGGTCTAATTCCTGCTGCAATGATCAGTCACTATTTTAATATTCCTATGAATACCTTAAACGTAAGTCTACGTGATAAATCATCGGGATCAGAAAGTAATCTTTGGATGGCGGAAGATGCGTTTGGATATATTCCTGAAGATCTGCGAAAAGATACAGGTACAGACAAACGCAGCGACGGAATATTTCAAAGGAACATATTGATAGTCGATGATATTAATGACACTGGCTCTACATTCAATTGGATCATGGAAGATTGGCGTAGTAGCTGTTTACCTAACGATCCTATATGGGATACAGTTTTTGGAAATAACGTTAGATTTGCGGTAGTAGTAGACAATGCATCGAGCAAATGTAATGTGAAAATGAATTATTCTGCAATAGAGATTAATAAAGCAGAAGAAGATAGTTGGATTGTTTTTCCTTACGAAAATTGGTGGCTATGAACAATTTAACTCCTAAAGACTTAGAAGAAAAAATTAAAAGAGTTCAACAAGATATCAAAGAACTGCATAATCAAGCTGTGGCTGGGAGAAAGTTAGAAGTTTTAAGCGAGTACCAGCAGTATTTAGAAGATGAGCTAAAACTACTACTAAGTCAACAACATGATCGTAAAAAAACATAAAATCGTTCCTAACAAAAAAATGTATATGAAAGATGGGTTCGTTCATCTGATTGAAATTCCTTATGGAGTGCCTAACTGGAACGAGTTATGTGCAAATGTATTGGAAGTGTTTGGCCTTCCAGGGAATAGATATGTCACATCTGCTTGTGTTGATTCTTTATCATTTATGTTTAAATCGGAGAAAGACAAACAATTATGTGTTTTACTATTGAGCGAATATGTTTAAAAAATATTTGCAAACGTTTGACTACGACCTAAATAAAATAGTAAAATAACAACAAAGGAATAATTTTATGGTTTATAACAAAATTTACGAAAGCAATGATGACGCCGCTGTAGATTCCATAGCCGGAAATAATATATACAAAGAATCAAAATTGTCAGCTGCTATACGTGCAAGAATGAAACGCGACGGCAAAAGATTTTGGGCTGGCGACAACATTAGCGATTACTTACACGAAAGTGATAAAGAGCATTTAATCGATGAAGCTACAGAAGCATTTGAAGGTGTCTTAGATACCTTGCTAATTGACAGAGAGACTGATCCTAATAGTAAAGGAACAGCACGACGCCTTGCTAAAATGTATTATAACGAGATAATGGCGGGAAGGTACGAACCAGCACCAGACGCAACTTGTTTCCCAAACGACTCAGAAGATCGGTATGAAGGTATGCTTGTAGTTCGAAGTGAGCTTCGTAGTATGTGTAGTCATCATCACCAGCCTGTGTCTGGCGTTGCTTATATCGGAATCATTGCTGCCGAGAAACTAATCGGACTTAGTAAGTATACAAGGATCGCACAGTGGTGCGCCCGACGTGGTACTCTTCAGGAGGAACTTGCTAATGACATAGCAAGAGAAATAGCCAAAGCTACAGGTGCAACAGATATAGGTGTATATATTCAAGCTACACATGGATGTTGCGAAAATAGAGGCATTATGGCACATAGTAGTCTAACACAAACAACAGTTTTAAAAGGTGCATTTAAAAACGATCACGGCACTAAAAAAGAATTCTTTGATAATATTAAATTACAACAGGAGTTTGCGCCAAGATGAATCCGAAAGAACTAGCACAAAGTATTATAGATCGAGCAAGGAAAATGCAAACTTTTCGCATAATAAGATCAAAACCTTATGATTTTGAATTTAATGGCCCTGTACCATTTGATATTAAAATTAATACAGAAGATGTAATGATATTTACTGTTCATGCAGTTACATTAGAAGAAGCAAATAAACAAGTAGATCAGTATCTAGAAGCAAATACAGGAATATAATTTAAGGATAACTTATGAAAAAAGAATTGTGCGAAACTTTAAAAATTCATTTTCAAGCTGAAATTATGAAACATAGAATGAATATAGAAGTAATGCTTAACAATCCAATTGCTATTCACGATCATACAGATTGGATGGCCGCAGCAGAAAGCGAACTATGTAAAATTGCAGAATTTGAAGATAAACTAGAAGTTTTAGAAAAATACTTTATAAACAAATAATATGAAACCAGAAAAACCTGCAGAAGGAATACTACTTCATAGAGACTATGGCGATGCACGGCAATATACAATTACATGTGAATGTTGCAGCACAGATTGCACACATCAAGTATGGATCGAAGCAGAAGATTCTGGTGTTACTGTTTATACGTATACTCAACAAAAAACAAAATGGTGGGAACTTAACAGATTTAAAATTATTTGGACTCTACTTACAAAGGGGTATATAGAATACCAAGCATCTATAATAATGACAGAACAACAGGCACTTAACTATGCTAGTGTATTAGAAAGTTCTGTAGAAGATGTTAAAAAATTTAGACAAGAACGTATAAAGAAAAAACATGAGCAAAATTAAAATCGCAGAATTATTTTATAGTATACAAGGAGAAGGAAGGTACATGGGTGTACCTTCCGTTTTCTTGAGAACTTACGGTTGTAACTTTACCTGTTCAGGTTTTGGTATGCCAAAAGGAGAACTTAGTAAAGAAGCAAACGAATTAGCAAAGGTACATGCTATCCAACCGTTCAAACATTATAATGACTTGCCTTTAGTTAGTACAGGATGCGATAGCTACGCTAGTTGGCATCCTTTCTTTAAAGATTTAAGTCCTATGATGACTGCAGACGCTATAGCAAATAGAATAGAAGAAATTCTTCCCCATAACAAGTGGGGTCACACACATCTTGTAATTACAGGCGGAGAGCCTTTACTAGGATGGCAACGAAGTTATCCTGATCTTTTAGATCATCCAAAACTAAAAGATCTTACAGAAATAACATTTGAAACTAATGGTACTCAACCAATAAGTCATGATTTTAAAAAATATCTAAAAGCGTGGACTTATGAAAAAGGATTCCACTCATTAACATTTAGTGTAAGTCCTAAACTAAGCGTAAGTGGTGAAAAGAAAGAAGATGCTATTAAACCTGAAATTATTAATCAATATGCAGACATAGGACATACTTACTTAAAATTTGTAGTAGCATCAGAGGAAGATGTGGCAGAAGCTTTGTCAACTATCGGTAAGTATAAGGATGAAGGTTTTAATGGGCACGTATATCTGATGCCTGTTGGCGGAGTTGAAAGTGTATATCATCTTAATAATCGTCGAGTAGCAGAACTTGCAATGAAACACGGCTTACGATACAGTGATAGACTTCAAGTTCCGTTGTTTAAAAACGAATGGGGTACTTAATGAAAGATTTTTTAAAACGAATCACCGGCTTAAAAAAAATAGAGGAAGAAAAACGTACTGCAGAAGAAGCACTAGCAAAAGCGTTAGATGAAGCAGAAAAAGCCAAAGAACAAGAAGCACTAGCTAAAATGACTCCAAAAGAACGTGCGACTAAAAGAAAAGAACCGTGGGTAGCAGTATTAGATACCAAAGTAAACAAAGATAATGTTCGTAATGGATTCTTCGAATTAGATTGGAATGATTACTTTATTCAAGACTTAATCAAAGCAGGTTATGGATATGAAGCAGATCCTCCTGAAGAAATCGTTGACCGTTGGTTTAGAGATCTAGCACGAAACTTGCTAGCTGAAGAAGGTCAGGACGTATCAAGAGGAGCAGGTTTTATTAACATAAACAGAATAAATCAAAATCAATCAGAGATATCTTAATGCATAAAATTGTCACATCGAACGAATATATAGATCAATACGATTTTAGCTCTTTAATTACTAGAGAAGACAATCAACAGATACAAGATATTACTAAAAAAATAATAGAGAGTGGAGACTATTTTACTAATAGTCCAAAATTTCAAACAAAACAAAACCTATTTGCAAGACCAGAAGCAGTCTGGCTTAAGATGAGACAAAGTTTTATCTATAGCTGTTTTATGTTTCTTAAAAGAGAAGTGCGTATTAAAAATATAATGAGTTGGGTTTTTATGACCAGTGTCAAAGATGCAGAAGATAGAAACAAACTTTGGCACAATCATCATATCAGTGATAACGGTGGCACTACTGGAACACTAAGTGGACTCTGGTATGTTTACATTCCTATAACAAGTAATCCAGATTTAACAGGCACAGAATTCGCAATGGATTGGCCTGAAATGAAAGATACATTTTTTTTCAAACCAAATGAATTGACTTGGAACATATATCCTAGTAAAATTTGGCATAGGCCCGGTATTACTGATTCAGACGAATACCGTTTTGTTTTTGCAGCAGACATGGAATACTATCTATGACATACATTTTGGTTGATACAGCCAACACGTTTTTTAGAGCTAGACATGCAATACAAGGAGATGCAGATATCAAACTTGGTATGGCATTTCATATAACTTTTAATTCTATTAAAAAGGCATGGCAAGACTTTAAAGGCGAACATGTTATTTTTGCACTAGAAGGTCGTAGTTGGAGGAAAGACTATTACGAACCTTATAAACGAAATCGTCAAGAAGCCAGAGATGCTAAAACTCCAAAAGAACAAGAAGAAGATAAACTATTTTGGGAAGCATTCGACGAATTTAAAACTTTCGTATCTGAAAAGACCAATTGTACTGTTCTACACAATCCGCAGTTAGAAGCAGATGATTTAATAGCAGGATTTATCCAAGCTCATCCATTAGATAATCATGTTATTATTAGTTCGGATAGCGATTTTGCACAACTTATTGCTCCTAATGTTAAACAATACAACGGTATTAGCGAAGTATTAACTACTCACGAAGGGTACTTTGATTTAAAAGGTAAACCCGTGATTGATAAGAAAACTAGTCAACCAAAATCTGCACCTAATCCAGAATGGTTATTATTTGAAAAATGTATGCGTGGAGATACTACAGATAATATTTTTTCCGCTTATCCAGGTGTAAGAACTAAAGGATCTAAAAATAAAGTAGGATTAACTGAGGCTTTTGAAGACAGAGCTAGTAAAGGCTTTTCTTGGAATAATCTAATGTTACAGCGGTGGGTAGATCATAACGGTGTGGAACACAGAGTAATGGATGATTACGAACGTAATCGACGTTTAATCGATTTGTCTTATCAACCTGAGGAAATTAAACAGCTTATTAAAGAAACTGTCACAACTAATGCGGTGCCAAAAAGAATATCTCAAGTAGGAATTAGAATGCTTAAATTTTGCAGTACATGGGATATGAAAAAAATAGCTGAAAATATTCAGCAATATGCCGAACCTTTTCAGGCAGAATATAACCCGAGATAATATTATGGAAGATAACGCTGAGTTTCAAAAACAACTTAAAAAATTAAAACCAAAAAAAAACAAGTTATCAATTCCTGAAGAATTTTTGGACGATGCTAAAAGTTACGAGGAAAAACAAATGCTTGTACAAATGTTAACAGAAAAAGAAAAACAACGTGTTGTACTAATGGTTAAAAATATGTTAAAAGATGCTATAGCAAATAAGGATAAAAAATAATGGCCAATTGGAAAGTATCAACTTACTATAAAAAGTCTTGCGAAGAGCATGAATATTACTATAAAGATGGACAAAGTATAGTTCGCAAAACAGGTTATCGCTGGAGTAGTTTTCTTGTAGAAACCGACGATGACAACCCGCCACAGTTTGAATTTGATTATGTGCCAGGTGGAGATGGAAAACTAGACAGCATCAACATGTATGACTGCTGTGTCAACAATATTGTTAATTCAGAATTAGATCATATGTCAGATGGATGTTGGGAAGACTTTGACTTTCCTGAAGATATGGATGAGGATGAGCAAGAAGAATTACTAGAACGATTTGGCGAGACCAGTGTCTATGAAGTATTAGAGGAAGAAGAAGATTGGAGTCAAACCGATACAGAAGCTTGGGTATGGGGGCCTATTCTTATTGAAGACGAAAAAGGAAATCAAGTAAAAATTATCTGCGCAGACGATGAAGGTAACGTAATAGAATTTAAAGAAGATAGTGATGAGGAAATTACCTTCGACGAATTAGCCAAAATTAACCCTGTAGACGAACAAAAAATTATTAAATCAACGGCTGCTTGGCCTTTTCCTGATTTAGAAGAAAAAAAGTAATTTAAGGAGCACAAATGACAGAGTTACATGCTAAACCGGTTGTAGATGGAAAAATGTGGATTGTAGAACAAGACGGTACAAAAATTGCCACATTACATAAAAAAGAAAACAATAAATTTATTTTAAGTAATACACATGGAGAAATTACATTTGATCGAAAAGATCAACTTACAAAAGAATTTGGAAAAGACTTTTTTCTTTCTAATACAAAAGTTAAAGTTACCACAACAGATGTAAATGAGTGTTACGGATATCCAACCAGTCATACACCATATAACCCAATATATGACGTAAGAAGAAAATTACCATTGTTTACAAAAAGTAAACAAAGTAAAAGTTTATATTGTGCAGGTTACTATGCAATTAAATTTAATAAAGGATGGGTTAAAGGTTTTTGTCCAAAATTAATTACTATTGAAAGAAATCCTTACAAAGGCCCTTTTAAGGATAAAAATGATATGAAGAAAGAATTAACTAATGACAAACTCGATTAATACAAGTGCTATCAGTAATTTTATACAGCAGGTTAGAAGTGCAGAACTAAGCCAAAGTAAAGAGGTTAAATTAAACATACAACAAGCCAGATTGCTTGTTTTAAGTTTATCAGAAATATTAGATAGTAATAACAGAAATTGGGAGGAAGTTTTCACTGTATTTAAAAACAGTAAAAATGAAGAAATAATTTCAGTTAATTTAGACGGTGGCGGTTTTGGTCCTAACAAATAAATGATAAATATATACGTACTTATTGGAGACGTATATGTCCCGACCAAAACCAAAAGTTTTATTAGAATATACAAATAAAAAAACATACAAATCTGAACAAGTTTTAGAAGCGGAAGCCATTTGGGCTGTGTTCTACAAAGGTGAACCATTTAACTTAAAATCTTTTAATAGCATTACTAGTTACCCTGGACCTAAATACAAAAAAGTAAGTTTTAGTAACCCAGGTCATGCACGTAATTTAGCTAAAAAGTTAAATCAAACATTTAACACAGAAGATTTTCAAGTTTTTAAATTAACAACTGGTACAGTTGTAAAATGATTTCCAGAGACACTTATACAAAAATTTTCCTTCAACAATGGGGTAAAAGTATTGATGAAGCAAATATAAAGGTATATGGAAGAAATTGGTGGAAAAATAATAGCTCAAGTAAACAATATGCATTTAGATTATCCGAAGAAGGATATAACTTTTTAATAACAGAATTGGAAATTAAAAGTTATGTAATTCCTTTCACCGAACCAATTGAACTTAGTCCTCAAACCATTATTTTTTTAGAAAAATATATCAATTCTCCTTACTATATAACTAACGATAGTATAACTGTTTTTGTAGAAAAAAAGAGTTTTGAACTAATGTTATTTTCTGATGATATTAGGAAATACGGATTAATCAAGGCTATCAACGAAAGAGAAAAGAGTCAAAATAACATTTGACTTAAACCTTATTCTGTCTTATAATAAGCAAAGTTAAACAAGCATTTTAACTGAATTTATTAACATTTTTTAAGGACAAAAAATGAGTGAAGTATACAGCCGCCTTGTAGGACCCAAGAGTGCTAAAAAAGCTCTACGTAAAGCATTTAACAACAAACGTCCAGTTTTCCTGTGGGGTCCTCCAGGTATTGGTAAATCCGACATCATCAAACAACTTGGTGATGAATTCGATGCATACGTCATCGATGTTCGCTTATCGTTGTGGGAACCTACTGATATTAAAGGTATTCCATACTTTGATTCCAATGATGGTACAATGCGATGGGCACCTCCGGCAGAACTGCCGAGCAAAGAGTTTGCATCTAAACACAAACGTATTATTCTTTTTATGGACGAGATGAACGCTGCTGCTCCTAGTGTGCAAGCTGCTGCATATCAGCTAGTACTTAATCGTCGTGTTGGTGCATATGAACTACCAGACAATGTTGTTATGGTATCTGCAGGTAATCGTGAAACTGATAAGGGTGTTAGCTATCGTATGCCTGCGCCGTTGGCTAATCGATTTGTGCATTTGGAAATGCAGGTTGACTGGGAAGACTGGCAAGAATGGGCTGTAACAAATAAAATTCATAAAGATGTCGTTGGTTTCCTAACTTTTAGCAAAAAAGATCTTTATGATTTTGATCCTAAGTCTAGTAGTCGTGCATTTGCAACTCCTCGTACTTGGGGCTTTGTAAGCGAACTTCTTATTGATGACGACACTGACGAGTCAACTCTTACTGATTTAACTTCTGGCACAATTGGTGAAGGACTTGCAATTAAGTTTATGGCTCACCGTAAACATGCAAGCAAAATGCCCGATCCGAGAGATATCTTGAACGGCAAAGTTAAGAAAATGGATACTAAAGAAATTTCAGCAATGTATTCTCTTACTGTATCTCTTTGCTATGAACTAAAAGATGCTTGCGATAAAAACGTAAAAAATTGGAACGATCAAGTGAACAACTTCTTTCAATTTATTATGGATAATTTTGAAACAGAACTTGTTATTATGGGCACTAAACTTGCTCTTAGTACATATAAACTTCCGTTGGATCCAGACGAGATTAAATGCTTTGATGAGTTCCACGCAAAGTTTGGTAAGTATATTGCACAAGCTACAGAGAAATAACGCAATTGACACCGCCTTAGGGCGGTGTTATACTATATACTATTAACAAACAAGGAAATTATATGTCACACGCTGATCCAATTATTGATAAAATTATTGTTGCAAGAGTCGGTTTGTTGCTACGTCATCCGTTCTTTGGCAATATGGCCACTCGTCTAAAAATCATAGAAGGAAGTGACTGGCTTTCTACTGCAGCAACCGATGGCAGAGCCATTTATTTTAGTCGTCCTTTCTTTGAAAAACTATCCACAAAACAGATTGAATTTGTTATCGCACACGAAATTATGCATAACATTTTTGATCACATGGGTCGTAGAGAAGGAAGAGATCCTAAAATTTTTAATATTGCAGCAGACTATTGTGTAAACGGACAGTTAGTTCGTGACAAAATTGGTGATACAATTCCAGAAATTAAAATGTTTCATAATCCTAAGTATTATGGCTGGAGTGCAGAACAGGTGTACGATGATATTTTCGAAGCAATGGAAGATCAGGAACTAGAAGCATTAGGTCAATTAATTGACGAACATATTGACTGGGAAAAGTCCGACAAAGATTCTAATCGTCCTTCTTACAGCAAAGAAGAGCTTAAAAAGATTAGAGACGAAATCCGTGATGCTACTATGCAGGCTGCACAGGCTGCAGGTGCAGGTAATGTTCCAGGAAGTGTTGCACGAATGATCAAGGATCTGACAGAGCCTAAAATGAACTGGCGTCAGCTTCTAAGACAACAAATACAAAGCACAATAAAAAATGACTACTCTTTCATGAAGCCGAATCGTAAAGGGTGGCATATGAACGCTGTGTTGCCGGGACAGCAATTTCAAGAAACTATAGATATTTGTGTTTCTTTAGATATGTCTGGTTCAATCGGTGACGATCAAGCAAGAGATTTTATCGGTGAAATTAAAGGTATAATGCAAGAATACAAAGATTTTAATGTAAAACTTTGGTGCTTTGACACTAGCATTTATAACCCTGCAGATTTTAACGGATACAACGCCGACGAATTCGACGACTATGAGCCAATGGGCGGTGGTGGTACTGAATTTGATGTAAACTGGGAGTTTATGAAACAAGAAAATATTGTTCCTAAAAAATTCATTATGTTTACAGACGGCTATCCATTTGGTTCTTGGGGCGATGAAAATTACTGTGATACACTTTTTATTATTCACGGTAACGATAAAATAGTTCCCCCGTTCGGAGAATATGCTTATTACGAAGCGGCTACTCAAACAGCATAATGGCTTTAAGATACGGAAAACCTAATCCACTAAATTACTTTGGCTTGCGGAGGGTCAATTTTGCTCCTCCGCATTTTAAATATGTTAATTTAGAAAAATTTAGCTCAGATTATATAAATCGCTTAAACGTTTGGATTTTTGATAATCTAAATTCAAGATACTACATCGGACAATCATTATCAATTGATTCTACAAACACTGTTGTCTATACAACAAAAGTAGGCTTCGAGTCAGAAAAAGAACTTAGTTTCTTCACAATTGCCTGTCCTTTCATAAATTCTAGATAATTATATTAGTAGTTTGTAAACAAACTTGTTAATATAAGGAGACTTTATGACAGATTCAGCTCAGTCAGAAAAATCAAACACACCACAATCGAATAACGATTTAACAATAAATGACCTAAATGCAATGAAAACAATCATCGACATTGCAAGTTCCAGGGGCGCATTTAAACCAAATGAAATGATGGCAGTAGGCCAAACTTACACTAAACTTGAAGCGTTTTTGGATTCAGTTGCAAAGCAATCTGCAGCAGCTCAAGCAGCACAATCAGTACCAACCGCCGTACAAGAATAAGGAAAAAATATGGCTCAAACATTAAAACATGTTGGTCGCATAAAATCAACAGGAAAAAGAGTAATTGTAGCATACAGAACTTTGCCAGGAGACGCATATTCTGCATTAGTAATACCAACAGAAGGATTAAATGACAGTTACCACAATGCTCTGATTTCTACGGTAGAAAGTGCAGCAGGACAAGAAGCATACGAATTTGCAGAAGCAATGGACAGAGTGGTAACACCAGACGGCTACAATATGTTACATGCTATGCATCAACTAGGAAAATTAATTAAAATTTCAACTAACGAAGTTGAAATGGTTCCTGCTCCAGGATCATCAGTTTTACTTTCTGAGTTAAATCAAATTATAGCAGAGCAACGAGGTATCCCAGTTGACGAATTGTCTGTAAAACCTGACCTAAAAGATAAGCCAAGAACAAGAGACTTAGGCGAGCCATCTATTGCAGAAACTTTAAATAAAAATGAGGATGTTGCAAAAACAACATCGTCTAGTGTCAATAGCACAGAGGAATCTGCCATTGATCAAACAGACGCTACTCCTGAGTCTCAAGCAAAATTTTATAGAAGTCAAGCAGATAAACTAGCTAAACAAGCAGCACAATATCGCCGTATGGCTGAAGATTTAGTGCCAATTAAAAAGAAAGCATAAAATTCACAGTGGCTAAATCGGGAAGAATTCTTCCCAAGGAAGTCATTGCACATTGGCCAGAAGTGTTTGGTGATATAAAACTAAACGTAATGCCTGTTAGGTATTTACATTCTGTATTGGTGAATTTTAAAGATGGCAAAACTTGGGAAATAAAATTATCTGCTCAAGCTAAAAGAGCTGGCTGGGAGTCTTTTCAAAAATCATTATCTGATTTATGCTCGTCGTACGAAAATAAAATAGATAATATAGATTTTAAATTAGACACTCATCTAATTAAAAAACATGTACAAGAAAGCACTAATAAATTTTTAAAGAAAAAGAAATTATAATGCAAGTAAAAATAGTATCACACTCACAACCAAGCACAGAATTTAAAAATTTAGGAATGGCAGATGCTCAAGATCTTATTGCATTTTGTGCAAGAGTGTCAAATCCAAGTAATCAGCTGAATACTGAAACATCTGAAAAGTTAATTAAGTATCTCGTAAAACACAAACACTGGAGTCCATTAGAGATGGTAAGTGCATGTTTAGAAATCACTACTACTAGAGATATAGCAAGACAAATTTTGAGACATCGTAGTTTTAGTTTTCAAGAATTTAGTCAACGATATGCGGATCCAATTGCAGATCTTAATTTTGTGACTCGAGAGGCTAGATTACAGGATCTTAAAAATCGGCAAAATAGTATAGAAGTAGAAGACGACCAGTTACAAAAACAATGGAATAGAGTGCAAAATAATGTTATTACAGAAGCACGTATGGCCTACAAATGGGCTATTGAAAATGGAATAGCAAAAGAACAGGCCAGAGCTGTTTTGCCAGAAGGGTTAATAGAAAGCAGACTATATATGAACGGAACACTTCGTAGTTGGGTGCATTTTATAGAACTTAGAAGTGCCAATGGAACTCAGAAAGAACACCAAGAAGTAGCCCAAGCCTGTGCTAAAATTATATCGGAGATTTTTCCTTTGATATCAGACTTTGTTGAAACTGCATCATAAGCCAATCAAAATCGTTTATCTTTAACAATGCCTCCGGATTGGAGGCATTTTTATGTCCATATTCTCTGCCGGCCAAGGCGCCTTCTGCTGCTTCTTTAGCAAATGGCTTATCAGGATAATATGTAAGCCACGCTGTTAATCTGTCCATAGTTTCCTGATGATTTTGTCTTTCAATTGATTTGCTAGACAGTTTAACACATTCTCTGAATGCACTACGCCAAGTACTAAAAGGATCTGTGTTAAATTCTGTTATATTTGAAACTTCAGGAATTGCTATAAAGTTTCTACTAATACTAGTTGTCATATCCAGTGTATTAGTATTCATTTGTAACGTTAACTTTTTAGGTAATAACTTAACTCCGCCATAACCGTATTCTAGTCCATTTATTGGATTACGGCTGCGCCAAACATGAACATAATCTAACTGATCTTTTGGAACTGCATAGTTGAAATTAAAAGTTTCTAAAATTTGAGCATCACCGTCAACTACCCAAAACATATTTGTAAAACTTTTTTTAGCAGCAGCTATATGTGCCTGATGAATTCCTTTTACACCATCGACTCGTTTAGCTAGCGGAAATCTTTTTTTAAGCAATTCATAATTACCGTTAGCATTGGGCTCATTAAAACTAACAAAGATTATATCAAACACGATGTATCACTCTTGGGGTATTTATATAAACTTTTTTAAAAAACTTAGACCCGGCCGCATCTATATCTGCCATTTCGAGACCACATTCTTTTTTAAGTAATTCTCCCAATCTTGATATTTCTGTATTTAAATCTAAAATTTTACTATATTTTGTTTCCCATTGTTGAGTCAAATATGAAAAATCTCGAACATTAGTAAAATTCCAATCTGTACAATTAGTCAAATATGCACCTTCCCTAGCTCCATACATAGACCATAAACCATTTTTTACATCTGCACCAATATTACACCATACAAGTAAACGTTGATAATTTTGCCACCAAACTTTTTTTAAGTCTTTATTTTGAGAACCTCGATCCAAACTCATCTTAACACCTTCTCTAAAACCTGCACGCCAAGCTTGAAATGGAGTTTCATTAGTAAAACTTTCACTGTAATTTTCATTGAACTGATAATATCTAGAATCGAAACAAAACTCTACTAGTCCTTGAGTATCGGATGGGTCAGAATTTTCGTGTGTTTTCATTTCATTTACAAACTTTCTTGTCCACATCTTTAATCCGCCATTGCCATACATAAGACCGTTAACATGAACCTTTCCACACCAACTAAAAACATTCTCTTGAGATAGACCTAATTTATTCAAATCGATCTCTACTTCTAAAAATTTTGAATCAATAATATTATCTGCATCAACAGTTATAAAATATTCAGTATCACTTATTGCAGCACAGGCTTTGTGAGCTGCATCACTACCTTCTACACCGTGAACTCTTTTAGCCCACGGGACTTTTGTAAGTAAATCAGCATAGTTTTTTTCTGCATTAGGTTCGTCATAACTTAAAAAAATAATATCTTGTTCTAGTACTTTTATTTTGTTCATTGAATCTTCTCTAAACTATAATTTTTAAATACAGCATAAGTTGAGATAGAAATTTTGTTGTAGTCTTTCTCAAAATTACTGTCAAATTTTACATCATACGAAATATTCTCTAATAAATCTGTTGTTTTTATTTCAATCATACGTATTAAAAAATCTAGATCTGTTTTTAAAGTAACAAAGAAAATTAACTGAGGTATAATTATGTTAGAATTTAATTCTTTTTTTATATTTTCTGAAAGAGAAAAACTCCAGCACGAATTAACAATATCTAATGTAACTTTACAATCATAATCTTCTAATTCTTTTTCAATATTGCAAAATGTTTTCTGTTTAAAAACATGATTATTAAATAGATTATCTTTTTTTACTAAATCTAATTTTCCTCTTATATACAGTACTTGATACTCTAATGGTAATAATTTCCCTGAAAAAAATCCATTCGCTAGGTCATTATCAATTGGCAGAGCATTCTGATTTTCGTCAGGTTTTCTCCAAGTGATTTCTCTAATTTCTCCTGTTTGATTATCATAATAAAGATAGTGCTGTAGTAAAAATGTCATATTAGTTTAGATTTTCAAAAATTTTTAAAACATTCTGATCTACAAAGTCTTTTTCAACATAATGGAAAAGCTTAGATTGTTTAATATTTGCTACAAAAACAGCTCCTTTATCATTTATATAATAAGGAACCATGTCGGTCCATCTTTGACTAGTATCTGTCCAATTTTGAATTCCAGGTTTCATATGAACAAACTCTAACGGGCCTGCTGAATCTAAGACTTGACTGTGACAGTCTAACATGTCTATTGCGATTGCAGATGCTAAATCCATACTTAACCAATTCTGATAATGTTCTGATGCAAACTTGGTCCAAAACCATTCCCAATTATAAACAATAAATTCTAAAATTTTATAAAAAGAGTGAGCAAAATCATTTTTTTTAAAATAATGTAATCCAAAATATGGATTAGATAAATTGTTTTCAATGAATGCAGATCTATGAAATTTATCTTTAAGTATAATTTCATTTTTATAATTTTTTACCCTACTGCAAAATAGTAATTCGTAATTGCTACAATGTTTCCACCATAGTGATACATCTTCCAACAACAGCATATCTGTGTCTAGTACTATAGTTTCATCATATGGGCTAATGTGATACAGCTTCCATCTGTTTTCAATTTTCCAATCTGTTTGCCGAGATTCATCTATCCAAGGAATAGGTATTATTTTATCAAATACAGACTTATAATTTTCGGGCACAATATCATTTGTCATAATTGATATAGTGTTAACTTCTTTTTGTGTAGCTTTTATACTCAAAGCCAAAGCATAAGCTTGTTTTACATAATCTACAGTAGAAGTATTTTGAGCAGCAACTAAAAAACCTTTAGACAACATCTTCCCCATTTAAAAATCTGATTAAACTTAACTTGTTCATAACATGTACATCCAAACCTTCAGTTTTAGAAAGAATATATTCACCTCTTCTATCTTCTTTTTGTATTAAAAAATTTAATTTTTCATTTTTAATATCTACTAAAATATCTTTATCTTTTGTATAAATCATTTTACCAGGAAGATCTACTGCAAACTCGCCTTTTGTTTTTCCGTTCATTATATTAATTGCAATACTAAAAGCATAGTCATTTCTAAAAACAGGAGATCTAGGATTAATACTATACAGTAATTTAAAATACTTGTAATTATTTTTAATATAATTTACTAAAATAAAAAATGCTTCTGTAAATTTGTTTTTTTCAAACACAAAAGCAGTGGCCCAATAAAATGGAATAGAATACTGATTCAATCTTTTAAATTCATCTTCATTTCTCCAATTACACAAATCAAAACTATTTTTGTAAATTTGAAAATCGTAGTTATTTGTAAAAGCGTTTTTCAAAATTGATGAACTAACAATAAAATCACTATCTATTACAAGAGTCTTATCGTATGGAGACAGATCAAAAGCTTGATATCTAGTTGTATTTTTCCAGTCTATAGTTTTAGAGGAAAATTCACCATCATATAAAATTCTAGTTGAAAACGGTTCATTAACTATTTCTATTACTTTGTCAAACTTATAATCTGAAAAATGTTTTTCTAACCAATTTTTATTGTCAGTTATCAATGTAACTGGTAAATCTAGGTAGTGATTCACACGTTTAGCGGCAAATACTGCTAATTTTATATAATCTATATCTGTATTGTTTAGTGCAAATATAACTGCTCCGTGGTTCATAGTTCTACTATGTCCTTAACTTGTCTTTTTGATTTTATTTCATTAAATTTTATAGTAAATTCGTTGAGAGATTCATAATAAGTAGAAACTATGCTATCGAAAAAATCTTGTACATTATCTATTACAATGGGAAAATTATTTGAGTCAATAAAAGGCACATTCTCTACATGCCCTAAATCTAAAGTTACTTTGATAAAGTTTATTAATTCAAGATTTACTTTAAATGTACCGCCGTTTTTATAAAAAACTAATTTTTGTTGGAATTCTTCTTGAATAATACGTCTTTGATTTGACAGAGTAGCCATTAAATTAGCTACTTCAAACGCTTTTTCAACTCTTTCATCCATGTCATTTCCTTGTAGTAATTACTTTAATAATTATCTACAAGGAAAAAATACAAGTGTTAAAGTGATTAAGTGAAATCTGTTGCAGTGGCAGGGGGTATAGGTAAAGATACTGTAATATTTCCATTTGCATCTACACCGTCTGGTCTAGAAGTAGCAAATGCTACCGATGCTGTACCTTTTTGAGATTCATTACCGCCTGTTGCTAAAGAGAAACCTGTTGTTTCATATGCATCGTAATAAGATACATCAAATTGTAAAAAGCCAGATCCATTATAAGTTGCGTAAATTCTTAGAGCAATATTAGGATCATAAGCTGTAGCAGTAGGTGCGTCCGATGAACAGACTAAGGATGGGCTAGCAGATAAGTTATAAAAACCAGCAGTACCAGCAGGACTTCCAAATACTGTTACTGTACTACCTCCCGATCCTGTAATTGAGCTAGATCGTGCTCTAAAAATATAATTCTGAACTCTTGCACAAATATTTGACCATGTAGGATCTAAATCAGTAACAGACTCAACATCACCTCCTGTGTATGTAGGAGTGATTTGAAAATAACCGCCTGCATTAAAATAATATCTAGCAGCATTATGCGATCCAAAATCTACTTTAAATGAACAGACAGTAGTACCGTTCCATGGACCAAATTTAGTCTTTGTTAGCGGATAGTTATAAGTAGATCGTTGCGTGTAATTACTAGGAGGAGAACCTACAGAAGAAAAAATGTTTAATCTATTACTAACTATATTTGCAGGATTAGAATTTACATATTCAAATAATCTAAGCCTGTTTTTTTCAGCAATATATTCACCTTTACTGCCAGATGCCGTAACTGTAATACTTCCTGCTGGAGCAGTTTTAGAAGCTAACACTAGAGCTGTAGTAGAACTATTAGGAACTGTAGTAGATATCTGAATTTGAGTTGCATTTATAATGTTAAACACATAATATGTAGTGCCCATAACAATATTACCAAATGTAATATCAGGAGCAGGAGGTGTTCCTGCAAAAGTTATAGTCATTCCTATGTTCATTCCTGCGGTAGAAGCTACAGTGATAAAGTTAGTAATAGCACTGGTCTGTGTAGCATAGGTATTTACTGTGGCCGAATATGGATATCCTATTGATCTAGCTTGTGTCGAATAGGATCCGTCAGGATTTTGAATTAAAATGTTTTCAGTTTGCGCAAAAATAGCACTGGAATTAGTTCCATTTTGATGATACATACATCTTAAAAGATCATATGTTAAATTTTGCCATTGAAGTGCAGTTACATTAGAACCTTCGCTTACTTGAACACTAGCAACTGTTTGTCCATATCCATAGTCGTCGTCTGCATCCCCAAAAGTTGCAGAAGCAGCGGTTTGTCCTAAAACTTTTGCAACCTTAGTTTGAATCTCATTGTATTCAGTATCATTAATAATTTGATATTGTGCCATAGTTTACCCGTTAACTGATTTATTTATAATTATAAAATTACACATTCTACTAGTTTGATGCCAGGATCGTTGTTAGATTCCAAACTTATAGCAAATACTGCTTGATTACCATCTACATCAAATGATTGTCCTACACCGTTATTTCCTGCAATAACTTGCTCTCCCTTTCTAATTGGTCCTGAAATTAGAACAGGGACTCTACCTTTGAGTGCAATAGCAGACCCACCTTCTAAAGCAGTGTTCATAATATAAGCTGGTTCCGTACTAACAACACCAATTGGATTGGAGCCAAATTGCGCAGCAGTAACTTCCTTTTCGCCGCCTACCATGACAACTGTTCCTGGAACATAATTGTCGTCTGGTAAAAACATCTCTGCTAAGTCAGCGTAAAGTGCAGATGTAGCCGAACCAATAAAATACGTGGCTTTAATTGAACCTGGACCGCATGTTACACCATTAATTATTGTGTTTACATTTGTTCTAGCAACTACAGTGTTTGCAGTTGCTTCTGTAGCAGAAGAAACATAAGTAGAACCTACTTTTAAAGCATCTGCCTGAGTAGCTGTTCCCGTAAAAGTATTTGCATATACAATATTATATGGATTCGTAGAAGTACCGATAGTAATATCATTACTGCCTGGTTGCAGTGTTTTTCCTACTAATCGTAAAGGAGTAACAGTAACACTGCTAACTGTGTTACTAAATTTAATTTCATTTCCTACAATATTAGTAATATTAGGAATACCACCAATTAATTTTGCTTCTAAGGTGTAAGTACTGCCAATTGTGTATCCATCATTAGGAAAATGCACTTGTGCATTAAAAGTAGGACTTGCTGATAGAATAAAATCTGTTGGTTCTAAACCGCCAAATTTTTCAGTATTACTGGCCGTTCCCCAGAATCTAAAATCATTAGTAGTAACACCCTCATCTGTTTCATCATTAGTATAAGCTAAGGTAATTCCCTGTCTTATTGTTCCAAATCCTGTAATTTGATTTACAGTATTTTTAAGTGTAAATGCGGAGTCAGGGTTAATAATAAAAATAACTTGATCGTCCACTACTGCTTTTATAATAGAATGCGATACGTCTGTAGTATCTACAACACTTGCAGACACCATTTGCGTAATTCCGCTACCTGGTACTCCTTCAGGACCGACTAAAACAAATTTTCCTGGACTAGGAACCGAATTCCAAACATACAATTGATTATTATCTGTATCGAACCAGAAGTCGCCTGTTACTAATCCTACCGGAGGTTCTCCACTAGCTGAACTTCCTCCTGCTGTTCTCCACTTGCCGTTAACATCCCTAAAGCATAACTTATTGCTTCCTGTATCAAACCAAATTTGACCTGGTAACGGATTGGCAGGACCTGGGCTAGGACTAGCAAAATTTTCTAAAAGATACACGAAATTTTCGTTCTGAATCTCTCCGTACCCTGCATAGTTTTTTCCAACTAGTTTTAGAGAAGTAGATTGATCAACAGTTCCATCCGCTACAACAGCGACCTGTGCTCCTGCATATTTGTTAATTGTGTATGGCATTTCAATATTCCTTTATCTTTGTATTTATCGAAGTGTAAATTATCAGAATGATGTTAGACTGCATCGTTTCCAAGTGTCTGGAGCAACGCAAATATACAAATGAGAACTATCCCAAGCTACTTGCCCTGTAATTCCTGGAGCATCCGAGGCTAACGGAGCATTTCCTGAGGTAATTGTAACTACACCGTCAACAGTTAAATTGTTTCTTAAATAGGTGTCACCCATCACATCCAACGGAGCAACAGGTGATTCTGTGTGAATTCCTAAATATTGATTAGCTGCATTTATAAAAAAGTTTGTTGTAGCAACACCTGAAGAAGGCTGTGTTCTAATTTTAAAATTTTGATTAATTGCGTAATTTTGATTAGGACCTATTTCAAAATTTTGAGATGTAACAAATATTCTGTTATTGAGACTTGGTCCTAATAATAAAGGAATTTGATTTGTGCCGCCTTGAATTTTAATTGTGCCATAGGCTGTAGTTTCATTATCGATACTAGAAAGGAATGCAGAAGCTGATCTAATTGAACCTCCGTCTGGAGCAATTAATCCGTCTGCTTTTGTTACAGTTACATCAAATTTTAAATTAGGTAGGACACTTGCATTAAATCCTACGTTAACTGATCTTGAAACCACTAATCCTTCATTTGGTTCGCCTTCTGGTATAGTGACAGATCCGTAGCCTGGAATTATCTCCATAGGAGTGAAAGCAGTTTTACTAAAAATACCAATTAGAACTTGTGCTACATATAAAAATACTACTGTATGAGCAACTTCATTATCATCAACTATGGTTGTAACATTAAATCCACTTACACCTTGTTGAGACGTATATACTGGTCCTGCTAAAAATGTAGCTGTGCCATCATTAAAATAAAGTTGTTTTCTTTCGCTATCTATCCACAGATCTCCTGATGCCAAAGAAGGAGTAGTTCCAGACACAATTGTACCACCCGATACCTTAAATCCTCCAGCAACAGAATCATAAACTTTCAATCTACCATCTGAAGTATCAAACCATAATTGTCCTGTTATTGCATATTCAGGTGCGTTAGAACTTGCAAAATTTTCTAATAATTTTACAAAATTCTCATTGAGAAACAACCCATAAGACGGAGCATTTTTTCCTATCAAGGTCAAGTCCGTAGAAATTTGATCAACTTGTCCGTCGTTAATCTTAGTTAATTCAGTACCGTCCGTTTTATAAATTGTGTATGCCATATTATGTTTTTATAATGTAATTAATTGTAAGATAAGGGTTAATTATATCTACCGCAGAAGTAGTGACTAAACCTGATACATTTCCACTGTTAGATAATCCTTGACCACTTACCAAATCAGCCGTTCCTTTTCCTGATACAGCTAATCCGTCGGGTAATGCTCCTGGAGATCCAGGAGCGTAATATTGTGCATTTCCGCTATTCAAACTGTGCGTATGTTGAGGCAAATTATTCACAGTAAGGGTTTTCTTACTTGCGCCGCCGCCTGCGCCGATGCTAGATGCAGAAGTATCAGATACTCTACCAGCAGCAGAACTAGGACTCGGGGAAATTTCAATCGCAGGATTAATCTTACTAGGAATGGTAGGAAGATTATTATTCATATTATCTGCACCTAATGCAAATCGACCTCTCATATCAGGTAATGCAAATGTAGAAGCTCCTTGCAATTGACTTTCTGGTCTATATTTGTATCCTAAGATTCCAAATAAAACATTATATGTTATCCTGCTAACTTCACTACCATCACATAATAGATACCCAGGAGGCGCAGTTGAACCAGCATAAGGAAATATAGTTCCTACAGGAACTTGAGATACGCCCGACAAAAATGCAGATTGTGTGATCTTAGCTAATCCAGTGTAAGCGGAATCATTTCTATAAACAAGCATTAAATCTGATGATTTAGAACTTGTTAAACTTGTAGTTTGCGCAGTAATAGCATCCGAAGTTATCTCTACTTCTAATTCTAAAGTTCCTGTTTCAGTTTTCCCATTGTAAGCTGTTCCTTGACTGTCCTTACTAGATACATCTCCTATTACTTTAATGTAAGTTGTACTAGCTAAGTAGGCTGCTGATCCTGATGTGTTGGCCGATGACGAACCAGAAAACGTTCCACTAAAGGATCCAACAAACGATTGAGCATAAACATTTCTAAAAGGTCTAGTTAAAGTGCCTATATCATACTTTTCAGCTACATCTGCATCTAATGCTGTTAGCGGGCCAGGCACTATAACAGGTCCAGCTATAGGTAAATCATCAACATCCACGTTTATAGGTACTATCTTACCATAAACATTAATATTTTCTCCAAAAAAACTATTCAATGCTACAGACATGCCTCCAGCAGTTGTTATACTACCTTCATCAAGGTTGTCTGCATCTATAGTTGAATTAGTAAATATTCTTCCTTGTCCACGTATATCACCGAGTACATCAAGTGTGGCTTCAGGATTTGTGTTATTTTCTCCTATGCCAATATTTTTATTTGCACCTATGTGCAATAAAGTTGAAATTTCTCCTGCGGTCTTAATTTTAAAATCTAAAGCCTTACTGGATTGCGAATAAAAATTTATACTAGATGATGTAGACGAAATACTAAAACCCAGGTCACTTCCTAAACTAACTCCGCTATCAGACTGTATCTCTAAAGGATGCAATGTTTTGCTAGTAACGTCGGCTCTTAAAAAATTATCAGCAGATACAACCTTATTGTTAATGTTAAGAGCGTCCGCTGCACTTGCAGTTCCATAAAGTTTATACGAAGTTTGGGCAAGTGCATTTAAACCAGTTTTATCTCCTAAACTAATATTAATTCCTTTATTGATACCGTTTGTAAATCCTGCTAAAGTTGCTTTAGGAATAAAAGTATCTTCACTTATTATTCCTACTCTAACATTGTTAGAGTACATGCTTATGACTGCATGTGATATATTATTAATATCGATTAATGTTTCAACACTAGGACCAGTGTTTGATCCTGCACTGAATTGGGGTCCTACCAATAACCAACTTGCACCTGAGAACAAATATAATTGTTGATTTTCTGTATCTATCCACAGATCGCCCCTTACACTATTTGCCACAGCCGGAGCAGTTTTAGCTTTTTTAACGGCCCCTGCCTCTGTCCAATTAGTACCGTCAAAAACTTTTAGTAAATTTATACCCACTGAACTATCATACCACAATTGACCTTGCACAGGACTTTCGGGTGCATTTGGACTAGCGAAATTTTCTAATAGGTGTAAAAAGTTTTCTGCAATTATAGGACTGTAACCTGGATAATTTTTTCCTACAAACGTTACACTGGTTTGATTATTAAGAGTTTGATCTTGAACAGTTAAAGGCAGTTTTGAAGGATTATTTGCTTCCGTAAAATTTATCTGGTAGGCCATTAATTAAACTCCTGCTGCACCAGTTAGAGTTTGAATTCTAACAGTGTAATCAATTTGTATCAGTCTATTAAGACTTTTTTGTACAGGATGAAAAATTACATGTGTTAGTAAAGTAGGACTATTAGTGGTGTAATTATATGACACTAGTCCTAATTCATCAAACACAGCAGGAGAATTGTTATTGTTAGTAACATCAAATGCAGATTGTCCTGTAATATTTTCACCGTAATCTAATAAGCAAGTCACTAAAATGTCAGTATAATTAGTTCCTGTCACATGACGTGTTTCCATAAAATTTCTTGTCGGATCTACGTTTAAACTCGAGGAAGAATCAATTACTTTGGCGTAGGTTTGATTATATAAACTTGCATTAGACCCGACTGAGTTTGGAGTTAAGTAGGTTATGATACCCGTTGGGTCAACGTAAGTGCCCCCATTACCAAACACCATCTGATTAATGATACCTTTACCGCTATTACTGATACTTTGAGCCAAAGCTTGACTAAAATTTTCATAGTGTATAGCGTTACGTTTGTTAATGTAGGTTATTTTCTTCTCAGGATCATGTATATGAATATGGCCTTCTATATAAATTCCTGTGACGTCTTTGCTCTGCATAGTAATCTCTCTTTATTCTATATTTATCTTAACTTATAATATGCTATGTTTACTAATCCTGATTTGACATTAGTTCTAACGTATGGACAGAAACTGTAACAGGGTTTGTTAAACTTACTGGTGTGCAAACTATTTCTATTCTGTTTGTTGTTGAATTCCAACGACCGTCGAAGTTTGCAAGAGCAGCTAGCCCACTGTAAGTTATACCAAACGCAGTAATTGCTACATCGTTAGTATTATACCCTTTGGCTGCAATTATATCGTTAGCCTGAGTTTCAAAATTTATACCGCCTCCATCTTCTAATCCTTCTGCTAAGATAAACAATCTCAAAGCATTTTGAATAGGACCAGAAGATGTATAAATTACTGTTTCAAGATTAGGCGGACACAACGTGTTTTTTTGAGACCGTTGTAATGTTCCATTTAGATCTAAATATAAAAGTTGTCCTACTGTTGTTAAACTTGAAGTTATAACATTTGCCGCCAATGTGGTTCCTGTTAGACTTGATGCTGGGGCTGCTCCAGTGATACTTCCTTGAATTGGATTAGTAACAGTAAGATTAATCAAAGTTCCAACTGTAGTTAAGCTAGAGTTTACTACAGTAGGAGCTAAAGTTGTTCCTGATAAACTGGCTGCAGGTGCCGATCCAGTAATATTACCGACAATTGGATTAGTAACTGTGAGTCCACTCAATGTACCTAAAGAAGTTAGACTAGATCCTGTAACATTAGGAGCTAATGTGGTGCCAGATAATGAATTAGCATTTATCACTGGATTAATAGCAGTGTTACTAATTGTGACAACTCCTGCATTATTTTGGACACTAATACCAGGACCTTGAACAATCGAGTTTATACTCTGTGCAGAAGCTAAAGCACTGTATAGTTCGTCAAAATTTGAATTTATTTTAATACCAGCTTGTCTTAAAGTGTCACCGGTACCGTCGTCTGCGGTAACACCTGTATTAATGTGTTGCTTTGCCATTATTTTTCCTTAATCCACTTTGTAATCTGTATCGTCAAATGTTACATCACTATTATCGAAGGTTTCTTCTGTGTTAACAGTTAAGGCGTAATTATCTATTCCTGAATAAGAAATACCAGGCGTAGCTCTCAAAAATTCACCTATAATACTATTGTCGTCCATTATATTTACTACAGAATCCCAAACTCGTCCTGTACGTTTCACGATTGTTATTGAAGCTTCTTGATGTATTGGGGTTTGTAAAGCAATTGTGTTATTGCTACTGTCCACTGTAAAATCTGCAGGGAAATTTACATCTCCTTCGGGGCTATTAGGAGCCTTGTTAATATTGTAAACCGCATACGGTTTTTTAATTAGTCTTATATTTGGAATGAAGTAATCCCAATATTGTGAATCCTTAGTGAATACGCTTGAACTAATATGTTCAATTTTGCACTTGTAGTGATATCCATTATATTCTACAATATCATTAATCTTGTAAGAATAACCAGGTTCACTATCGCTACTTCCTAGCCATTTCTGAATATTATATCCTCCTACAAATACTTCGACTTGATTAGCATTTTGCACCGAAAAATTTAGATTGTTTATAATCGACGAACCAGTGCTTGTTATCTGTTGAGTTAATGTAGTATCAGAATAAAGAATTGTTTCATTAGTGCCTATATCTTGTACAAAGCTACCTGCTTTGTGTAACTTAGGCACGCCTGTGCCCAAGGTTCCGCGTCGCAATTGACCTAATACATTCCCTTCTAGAGTAAAATATTCGATTCTTTCTCCTCTAATTTCAATTATTCCAGGTTTATTACCAGAAGGATTAGGAATATCAAAATTACTAGCATCTTCTAATTCTATAAATCTATCAGTTGCTCTTAAGTCTGCAACTAACTTAGTTTGTTTGTTTAAACTCAATCTAGTGTAACTGGTCCTATTCAACATATCCTTGAATTGCATATAGCTAATACTCGATGTATAGATTTTATTACTGAAAGTTATGACTTTAATCTTATCAGTTACCTGTGGATTTTCTGCAAACGTAATACTAGAATAATCTGAATTTAAAACGTATTCGATCCCCGGAGTCATCAATATCTGATTTTTAACAACCCAAACATAATCCTCACCTAAAACAGGACTGTCTAATTTAAGTTTGCCTCCAAATATATCTTTAAAAGTAAAGTAGTCAGGTGAGTCCGGTACTAAATTAAATAACGGATTAAGTAAAATATCACTAGTTTTTATATTTAAAATATCATTTTTAAAGAAAGATATGACTTCTAGTTCGGAAGACATAGGTTTAGATAATTTAATCTTTGGCTTATCAAATTTAGTAGGGGGAGGTATATAAAAATAACCCGAATCATTAGATACACTTATTATTAATTCCGCACCTACATATTTTAGATATGTTGTTTGATAAAGAACAATTCTTAAAATTGTAGGTTGAATTTCGTAATCTGTACCTCTTGTTAATATCTTGTTGTCAGCTATAACCAGGACTTCATCTACTATTAGATTTATAGGTAAAAATGCTCCTGCATCAACTTCGTAAACTAGTTGGTTGTCAGAAATAGTGAAGTAATAATTTTTAGGAGCGTTTAAAATCTTATTACCAGATATAACAATCATATTTGTTTCATTAGGAAGCAGATTTCCTACTATATAATCTAATTCATATTCTAAAGAATCATCAGTTTCTATAAATTGTTTGTTTGTAAGTGCAAACGTCTGATTGTTTGTACCTTGTATAAGAATAAATGTTATCAACGATTGCGCCGGCGGTGTATCTATAAATCTAAATCCTACTCTATCGGCATTGGCGTAAGTTTCATCAGTTCTGAATAGCGACACGGGTACAACTTGGCCATCCACACTTATGTAGGAAGTAATGTTAGGAATCCATTTTACATCAGTCACAAATTCCTTTGTAGAACCATTTCCTATAAAATAGTCAAAACCAATTATATTACTTCCACTAAACCCTATACTATAGATAACCACTATTGAATTTTGATTTATACTACTGACTATTTCTATATTAGAATTTCTATAATCCACAGTATAATCAGTAACAGCCGTCAAAATTTCATAACTATTTTGATAAATTACTTTAACAATTACAGCAGCCGGAGTATTAGGTTGTTGTCCAATAGAAAAGATCTTAGACCCTGTTTGATAATTATATGTCTTAACTAAAATTTTAGCCGAACCGGATGTTGGACTATCAAAAACTTTAATAGCAAGTGTATCAACAATTTGTCCTGGTACTACTTCCTCAGGATATGCACTAGAGGTAGGAGTAACAAATCCGTCTCCGTCTACTATAATATCATCAGCAGCTAGTCCACTAGCAGTTGTGTAAGCTATGTTTCCACCATCGAGTTTAGTGTCAAAAGCACTTGTTAAAGGCTCAATAGATCCATCACTTGTACTTTCTCGTATAATAAATTTGTCTAAATCGTTAGCTACAAATGTAATCGGAATTTCTACAGTGTTACTGGATCCATCTGCAATAACTGTATCCATTATATTATCGTCGCCATCAATTCTAATTGGTACAAGATATGACGACAGAGTTAAAGTTTCATTATTCTTCAAAGGCTCATCTAATTCAATATATTGAACATTTGCAACAGAAATTTTAGGATTTATATCTAAATTTCGTGTAAAGCGGGAATTAAAAGGACTTAAGACTGTATCATATAAAACATTTGATAGTTTTAACAATGTACTACTTACTATCTGCTCTACCCTGGTAGATACAGCAAATAGTGTTAAAGTAGTTTCCACTAAAGAAACAGTGTCATTAACCTTAACGTTACTTGTGTCTTGAACAGATAGATACTGACTTCCTTTTGCATTGTAGGTTGCTTTTATATTTTCGTTTATAGATGGCAATGTATAGTAGGTGAAAGTAAATGCTGTTCCTGCGTCTATGTCACTGGATAATACTTGACTTAAATTAATCTGTGTGCTGCTTATAATATTAATAGTAACATTCATAGCCAAAGTAATGTTTCCACCAACAATTACACTGCCTTGTATTAAGGAAGCTGTGCTACGGAATGTCAAAGTGTTAGTACCTGTTAAAGATACTAAAGTTGTTTGTATAGATAAAGATATCGGATCGAGAGAATTATCTATCTCTAGTAAAGTATTATTAATTATAGTTTTAACTGTTGCAATTACCTTACTACTTCCTGCATTTAATTTTAAGAGTTTCATTCCAGGTAAAATATTACTTGTCGAATTCACATCTATTACCTGTTTGTTAGTAAAAGTAATCACCCCTCCGGAACTATAAAATGCTGTATCCTCTCCTTGAAAAACTACACTCTGATTTGTTACAGAAAATACTTTTCTAATACCGTTATAGTATGAGAAACTAGTTGTTGACCCTAAAACAGACTGTACACCAGTTATATTGATAAGTTGTCCTTCTACAAAGGGAGGTTGAGATCTTGTAGCAAAAGTTACTGTGACTAACGTTCCTGTTCCTACTACATTGGTTATAGGTATACCCACTCCTTTAAATTGTAAATCTATTGGAGCAGTAATTCCAGTTTGGCTTGTAATGTTTGCTGTAGGAGACTGTTGTCTAATATCAAAGGTAAATGTTGTCTGCTCTTCAAGTCCTGTGAAAGATTCTGAAAAGTATTGACTATAATAAACATTTAATTCTGTGCCAGCTGCTGGTATATATGGTAAATTAAATTTGTGATCCCAACTACTATCAATAATTGTTACATAATCTTTAAACGAACTATCCTCACCGTCCCATACGTCATTAAATGAAGAACTAGTATCCCATCCGTAATTAACTTTAAAGTCAAAACCATTTACTAATGCACCGCCATAGTCTATACCTGTCATTAATTGAGACAAATCTTTGCCTGGTTGTCCTGCTTCTGCTTCGTAATAAAATTGAATTCTATCAACTGCATCTAGCACATTCCAGTTTATCAGATAGTTTACAACAATAACGGAATTTAATTCTGGTGCAGATTCAAATGTTAAAACACCATAGTGCTTTGTATAGTCCACTCCTTTAACAGATTTGACTGAAAAAGAATAAGTATCTCTTAAAGCTGTCAAGCCATTTACTTTCACAGATGATTTGTCAACTCTTAAATCTGGTGGCCATTTTAAATAAAACTGTAATTTAGTACCTGTCTGAACGTGAGTTTCAGTTTTTTCTAAATCATTTATACTAAAAGTTTTAGATAGACGATCAAATTTCATTCCTATGTGTGTCGATCTAATAACTCCATTACCTATTAATGCTATTATTTTTGCTGGTCGACCAGTTTGATTAAAGCCTCCGTTTACTATAATCGTAGGAGCGGAAAGATATCCAGATCCATTAGATTCTAAAACAATAGTTCTAATACTTCCGTTATTAAGGAAGGCCTTAGCTGTTGCTCCTGAACCCGAACTGCTTTGTATAATAATTTCAGGTGCAGAATAATAACCAGCTCCCGGATCTACTATCCTTAGCTCGATTACTTCATAGCCGTGATTCTCTAACCAAAACTTCCAAGGATAGGCATCAATACTAGTATTAGTTACTTCTGTTTTTTCATTTGTATAATTTGTAAGTATTGGAATGACAGTATTATTTTCATACTTAGGTGGCAAATCAAAATCAGATATAGCAGTATTGCCTATTTCTTCATACGAAAAATTATCTACATATTCTCTAATTTTAGTTCTGTAAGGTTTTACTTCAGAAATATATCTCTGATAATCTGATAAGTTGTCTGGTTGATAATTTACAGTTTGATCTAAATTTCCAATAATATGATCTGCTTTAATAAAACTTGTTTTAAAAATCCAATCGACACTTACCTGTTCGCTAATAGCATAGCGTATATTTTTAAAGAACAACTCTATATAATATTTTTTTAACTCGCCTGTTAAAATATTATTTTTTAAAGTATTAAGTATTATTCTTAGCTCTTGGTTAGCACTATTATCAAAATTTAAATCGTCATATAAAGACCCATCATAACCAAAAATAGTTTCTGTAAGTTTATAAAGATTAGAACTAAATTCTACAGTTCCATTTTGTAATCCAACTGTTTTATAACTCTGTGTCCAATCGATATCATTAGAGTCTGCATATTTTTCTAGCAATGTCCAATTGCCTTTACTGTCTGTTTTTACCTTTACAAGTTGTCCTATTTCGGCATTTACATTGTTTAGTTCAACAAAAGTATTAATGTAATGATCTACTGCTGTAAATTGATTATAACCTTGGCTGTACCAATCTATAAATTGCCAAAATGGTCTAACATCATATCCTTGTGTTTTCACTCTTGACCAAAGTTGAGTACTAATATCGTAAGAAAATATAGACCAAAATCCTTGAGAGCCTGCATCACTTCTGACCAATACACTGTAACTTCTTAGACTCAAGACGGTAGTTATATCATTATATCCTTCGCCCGAATCTATAACTTCGACTCCAATTATTTGACCAAGAGCATTAATTTTTGCTTTTATCGTTGCATTCTTACCGTCGCCGTAAACATCTATATATGGCGGATTAACATACCCAGATCCGCTTGCAATGATGTTAACTCCTGTTATTTTTCCATTACTAATTATCGGAGCTAAATTAGGTTTGGTAAAATTACCTACATTAACAAATTTTAAATCATAATCTGTATCTTTTTCAATATCGTATAAACCAGATAAACTAGTTGGAGGCTTATCATAGCTGTCTAAATCTGTAATATCCTTAAACTCTGCTACTTGATATTCTTTTAATACTACATTAACACCTTCAATAAGCTGTTTAAGTGCCTCAAATCTGTTAACAAACATACTTTGTCTAGGTCTATTTTCGATACCATATTTTAACTTCATTGGCAGTTTTGGATCAGGAACAACACTTCCATTTTTATCTTTACCGCATAAACTGTCAATCCATTTTTCTTCTATATAAGCAGGTAAAACTGTGTTCACATCGTTATTAATAATTGCATATTGTCGGTGAATTTGAGCATGATCCGTATTGTCTACTGTCCAATATTCTATCGACAACACCATATTCCTATCTTGTAAAATTGATTTGAGATTTACTAAACTAAAACTGTTAGATCCTGTAATAGCTAAAAATTTGTAATTTTCTCCTCGAGGATTAGCAATTAATTTAGAAACGTTCGAAGCAGACATTGATCTACCTTGAACATTAGGTATTATATTTTTATTTTTTACCCAGAAATAATATGTAGTTTTATAAGTTTTTGTAATGTTATTGTAACGCTGTGTTTGAGAATAAATGTTATCTCCGTACAATGTTTGACCACTAATATTTTGAGATAGTCCAGCTACCGTGTCTGCTAGTTGATTCCATTGGCTAGGATTGTAAGAACTACTTACCCACTCATATATGTCAATACTTGCTCCAGGAAACAATAGTGCCCAACTATTATTGCGATAAACAACATCATCGTCTTGAGCATCAATAAATTTTGCAGTTCTTAGATCCCACCATAATTGTCCAATTTGCTTTTCACCCCATGCTTGTCCTTGACTAACATTTACAGATGAATTACCATTAGAATAAATTGCCGGGTCGTAAAAAGTTTTATATCTTAATTCTTGTTCTGCAGGACCTGGTATTTTTCCTTGCATTGGATCTATAATATCAAGATAAGTTACAAGATCTCCTGTAGTCTTATCGTAAATTAATGCTCTTTTAAACTTGGATAAATCAATTTTTACAGATTCTTGATGTAATTTTTTCCAACTAAGCTGTCCGCCTTTTTTATTAAAAGCAAATACTCTACCTGATACTTTAGAATTAACATGAGCAGAAGGTGCCCCTACTAATATTGTATCATTACCTACACTGAAACCATCTCCATACTCGCTATTAAGTTCGGCTAAATCTTGTAATGTTTCGGAATAGATATATTTTGTGTTGTATTTGTCATAAATGTCTACCCTACCATTATTTCTAACAATTGATTTAAATTTTGTAGCATCACCGTCAAATGTAGTTATTGTATCGTTTTCTCCACTTAATGGATCTAAAACAAAACTGGACCCGAACATGTTAGACGAATCAGTATATACTTCTTTGTATTTGTCAAAAGTTTGTACAAATTCAATGTCTGTGTTCTGACTATACACTACTAATGTCTTACTATCGTTCATCCAAGCCACTCTGGCTCCAAAATAACCGTTAGCTTGCGGTTGGATATTGTGTATAAATTGATAAAATTCAAAATCAGCATTTAAGTTAGATCTGTTGTATACTACAACTAAACCTTGATTTGTAAATTTTTCGCTAGCTGCAACATCTCCTATCGCTAGCCATAGTCCGTCGCTACTTAAATCAATACCTATTCCAAAGTTATTTTCATTTCCTTGTATATTATTCTGTCTTTGGATAACTTGTTCTAGTTGCCAAGTAGAATTAATTAACTTAAAATAATTTACTTTACCTTCAGTTTGATTTTCGCCAAAATAATCACCGCTAGAAGAAATTATTAATGTATTTGTATCACCATTGGCTGTAATAGAAGATCCAAAAGATATCTGTCCTACTGGACAACTTACAAAATCTAAATTAGTGTAACTCCACTCAGATGTACTAAAAGTTAGTATTCCAGATGGAGTAATTGTTGGAGGTAAATTTAAACTTAGAATTGTAGAATTTATAACTGAATTGACTAGTTGATTATTATCAAATCCAATTCCTCCTATATTCATGCCTTGTTCTATGTCAGATGTATCAGATAAAGATAACACACTGCCTAATACAGCAGACACTTTAGCACCTGAACCCGAACCTGAAAATGTAATTAAAACAGGTTCGCTATATTCTGCGCCTGGATTAGTTACGAAGACCTTGCTTACACCAATTTCTAAATCAAACCGTGCATTAAATCCTGTTCCACCAGTTACTATATTTGCTGTTATTGTAGGAGCAGACGAATATTCACCAGCATTTAAAATAACTACAGCCTTTATAGCTCCTAGATTCCCTTGTTGAACTTTAGAATTAACACTTGTAACTTTTAATATTGCCTGTTTAGTGAATGTACCTCCACTTACATATAACAAATCTCCTGGCAAATATCCTGAACCGGATTGTACAATTCTTATAGAAGCAACTCCTATTGCACATGTAGCCGATGCTTGTATACCCCCTTGATCAGTTGGTGAAGGAATATTTACTACAGGTGGATTTGTATAGTTAGATCCAGGGGAATCTATGTTGATAGCAATAATGCCTCGATTTGAGCTGCCGAAAGGATTGTAAGAACGTGACGCCTGAATATTCTGATTGAACTTTAATTCATATACTCTTCCTGTATTCTGGTTATATCCTTTAGCTCCAACATATAGAGAGTAAGACTTAAAATTATTAGATTTAATTTTTTGATCGAATGCTAAGGAACTTCCAAACTGTTCATTTGAACTAAAATTAGGGCTTAAAATAGTATCAACTAGGTTAAAAAGATTATTTTTATTCCTTCGATATAAAGAAATTGCTCCGTGATTTACATATGAACTATTTGTTCCGTCCATATCTACAAAGATATAGTTAGCATCTTTCCAATATTCTTTATTTGTAGGTTGATGATTTACATTTGAATTAGTAATAGATTTATAAAATTTATTACTATAGAGTACAATATCTCCCACACTGTAATTTGTTACATTAGACCATGCTTCTTTATACTTTACACATGCATTGCTTACGGTAGGAGATCCTACTGCAAGCCATTCTCCGTCTGCTGACAAAGCTAAAACAGAAGCTATCTGAACTGCAGAATTAGAATTAACACCGAATGAATTAGATTTACTTACTTCAATATTTGTAATTGAATCTCGTTGAACCCAAGGAGAAGCTGAACTCGGTTTATAGTAAATTAACACTTGTCCTGTTTTAGTGGCAATGGCTGCAATTTGTCCGTTTCTACTAACAGCAATCTCTCTACCGAATCCCAAATCTTTTACTGGATTAGCATACGAAATTTCTTTTCCGTCATAAACAAAGTTATTCTGCCAAGTTGTCCAAAGTCCTTGCCCATTATCATCTGTCCATAATAGTTCACCGTCTGACAATTCTTCTGGTAATACTGTATCAGCAACATCTATGCTAGAGGCACGTTGCGACTTTAGTCTAAACGATATTATATCTTTTAAATAAGGGAACGGTGATGGTATAGATCCAGTCAATGTAACAGAAATATTAATCTGTGTAGGAAGGACTTCTGTAATTTTATGAAATCCATCAAATTTTGAAGATTCTCTAAATCCTATAAAGTCACCAACTGAAAACTGATGGACATTAGCAAATACTACCGATAATTTATTTGCAGAATATGAAACACTTGTTATAATATTTTGAGTATTTGTTAGTCTGTATATGTTCCAAGTATTTTTTTCAAATCCACACCAAATATAATTGCCTTCTACTAAAGCGTTTATATCAACATCAACAATATCTTCTATTGAGGCGATAACTGCACTAACTTCTCCTGGTCTTACATAACCTGCAGATCTAAGATAAGATTTGTAATTTTTTAAACTAGGAAAAGGATTGGCATTATAGTTTAATGGTTTTAGATACAAATCATTAGGAGTTAATCTATTAATAAAATCACTATATACTTTATTTTGTGAACTAACTAATTCATACCCTTGAGGATTTCTTTTTGTAAAATCTTCTTCGTCTAGTATAAATTCTATTTCTTCGTAACTTTTAGCACTACCGTATTGGCCTACTCTTACAGCCCATTCTTCATAAAAATTAATTCCTGAGGAAAAAGACGGATCGACAACTCCAAACAATTTTGTTAAAGATTGTTTAGTTCCTTTGTCAAAAATCATTCCTTGATAAAACTTGAATTCACCTACACTATCTTGTATAATATTTTCTAAATATTGTCTTTTTTGATAACCAATCAAGTGTTGTGCTAGCTCTTGTTGCTCTACATCAAAATTGTCGCTGTCTAAGCTATAAAAATCAGTAAACTGTGTTGCTTTATATGTCCAGTTAGGAATTAGTTTCGGTTCAGGTGCAGTATCTAATTTGATCCAATTTACAGTTCCGTCTGTGTTCGTAATAACAAATTTGTCTGAACCTGGTATAAATGTATTTGCAGAATAATAATATTGCTGATACTTAACAGTATCTCCTAAATAATAATCTGACCAAGGATTCCATTCTTGAATAATCGCCTGATCAATTATAAAACCAGGTACATTTAAACCACCGGACCAATCAATACTAGTATACCCCGATACCTTTAATCTTTCTCTTCTGTAACCTGTTTGTGGACTGTAAATAACATCGTTGAACATTGTCACATTATCTAACAGTAAAATCTGTTCCTGTTGAATCAAGTAAAATGTTGCAGCAAATATTCCTTCATTGTTATTAGAAGAATAACTTATAATATTTTCATTTCTATAAGTATCAATAAATTGAACTTGTAACGGTGTGCCATCTACCTTAAAAATAGAGTACGGATGAAAGTCATCTACTATTGAATTGACAACTGCTAGACTAGATTCAAAATTAATTTTATTAGCAGCCGGACTTAGGCTTATTACTGAACTTCCTACTGTATCTAACCCTGGTAGTTTTGAATAAAGATTTTCGTTAAAAAATCCAGTAAACGATGCTTGAGATACTGTTCCGGTATTTTTTTCAGTTAAATTTATAGTGAATGGATTAGATCCGACGATTGATTGTACTAAAGCACCGTTACCTATTCCGATCCCAGTAACACTCATTCCTATGAATATTCCATCAACATTTTGGGCTAGCAGTTTATAATCTTTGAATACACCTGAAACAGATAGATTAATTACAGGTTGAGATGATGTAGCAGGAATTTTTTGTAAAGCTTGATAATATTCTCCATTATATCTTACTATTTCGTTATATTCTACATCGATATCAGCTGACCAGTCTGACCATTTATCGTCGTTAGCGGACCAGTTTTGTGTAGTCCAAAACAAAAATTCTTTAGCACTAGTTTCCCAATTAGATATTACTTCTAAATTATTATTAAAATCTTCAAATATAAATCCTTGATCTTTGAGATATTCGCCGTACCCTAATAAAAAATCTACTACTTCTTGTACTTTAGAAAGTTTTTTGCCATATTGCAATTTTAATTCTACTGACTTATTCCATTTTGACCTAAAGTTGCTATTAACTCCGCCGATAAAAGGAAGAGCCTTTAACAACACATAGTCGGAATAATTGAACTCATTTACTATTGTTTGCGAATTTATTACTCTATAAAATTGTTTGTTAAACTTAACAACTTGACCTGCAAAATAGCTGTTACCCGGTGTCCAATCAACATAGCTTTCTGAGATTCCGCCTACGTTTACAGTTGTTCCTATATCTAAATAATCATAATAAGAAAAATATGTTTTGTCTTTACTATAACCAGAAATTATAAATCCATCACTAATTTTCGTTATTATTACTCCACTGTATACAATTTTTTTAACAGGACTGGAATTATTGAAAACTAATTTATAATTTTCTTTAGGAACAAAAACACTACCACTATTACTTAAAGGTGTTCTAGATTCTAAAATGATGTCAAATTTTTCTTTACTAGAGTACGCACCTAATCTATAAGAAAGTTGAGGAGCTAGTCTTACAAGATCTTGTTTGTACTTTGTGTAAGATTTTAAAGTTTCACTTAATGTGTAATTTACAATAAAATTTACTAAACCGGCGGTTCTTATTTCTGTTTGACTACTATAAACACTAGATATCTTCAAATCTTTAGGATTGATACGTAATGAAGTATCCTTATAGACTAACTGACCTGAAGGGTTTCTTACAATTCTTGATCTATCAAATAAAATTCCTATAGTTCTAGCTGGTTGTAAAAGAACAGAAGCTAGCATAATAACATAAGGATAATGACTACTACGACGCCAAGCATTTTCTACGGGACCAATATCGCCAAATATATATTCACTATTGATATTATTTGTTATAACTCCTTGAGCTAATGCAGCCGAATAAGGACTTAAAAGATTACCGTTATCATCAACAGGAACGTTTGTTTTTAAAATCGGTCTTACAAAATTTTTAATAATTTTAACTGCTTTTCCTGGTTCTCTGACAAAACCTTCTGCTAAATCATTCCATAGAATTAAATTATTTCGTGTGTAAGGTGCTGGTCCATAAACTTCAGTCCACCAAACTGGTTGTACTGTAAATCCAAGCATTTCCCAAGGATGTGTATGAGGCCTGTCGGTATCAAACATCCACTTATAAATGCCTCTCCAAAATCCTGGAACTGCTTGACCATTAGGAGCATAATTTCCTCTGTAATTATATGTAATAGAATTATTCTTATCAAAACTTAAAGGTGTTGCAAAATCTGCATTTGTAAGATTTATCCACTGGAAAAAATAAGAAGATAGTACTTCATTAAATTCAGCCAACGAATAATCTGTATTCCTATTATACCCTGGTAGTAAATCATAGATATCAAAAATATCTGTATTATATCTTACTTTTATATTATTAAATATTCTTTTTTCTAATTCTAGTAAAATTTGATCCCTGTAGTCTCCATATGTCAAAGTTAAACTACCATCATGGCCTCTGATTAACTGTCTAGGTGTTAGCAGGGTTGTATCTAAGAAAATCTCCGGTTCAAAGGCAGGATATAAACCTAACTTGCTTGGTGTTTCTGGTACATAGCTACCATTCGTACTTTCAAATTCATATGTGGTCAACAAATCTCCGTTTTGGATATTAAGGGAAGATTGTAAAATAAAATTAGCTGAATCATAATCGAATACATAATCTTTATTGAAAATTAACTGTGTATCATTTAGATAAATTATCACAGATTTAGCACTTAATCTTTCTAAATCAAAAGGACTGCTAAGTGGATAGGTTTTAATCCTATAATCTAAAATTGGAATATTAGATATTATACTTGCCCCATAAGGCACCATATCACTAAAATAATATGGTCCAGTCTTACTTTTATTTTCATTTATTTTACGTAAAATAAAATCAACTGCTTCGATTACACTTACATCTTCGTTAATATTTGTAGCTAAATTTATAAACTGTCTTTTAAATGTTAAGTAATCGTTTTTAGATTTTTCGATAGCACGGACAACATTATTATCTTCATTAACTAAATGATATAAAGAAACACTTATAGGACCACTATGCTGCACAAACTTTGTGCCATAACCAGTAATATTGCCTAAATCTCGAAGATTACTACCTGTTTGTGTGGCACTATAATTTTTTAAATTTTCAATAATTGATTCAACATGGTCAAGAACTTCTCCTAATGTAAAAGAAGATATTTCTTCATTTAATGAATTATTTTGCAAGTTAGGAGGAATTTCATAAAAGCCACTTCTATTAATGGGTTGTTTAGAAAAACTTTTAATTGTAACCACATCATCTAATGTTAAATTTGCTTTAAATTTAATAAACTTATACAAAGGGCCGTTAAATATTTCAAAATCTGCAAACTCTTTTCTCACCCCATTAACATAAACTTTTACAAATAAATCATCTAAGTCGTTGATATTATCGTACACATCTATATCAAAGTCATTTAACTTATTAGAATTTTTGTAAATTCTTACAGCTCCTTGCACTGCATCTACATAAGATTTTTCCCAACCGTTTACTAATTCATAATTGTTACTTGTTGTATATTTTTTAAGGAATCCTACATTTATTTCTTTAGTAACAACATTTGATTCTAACTTATAAACAAACGAGTCATTGACTATATTAAAATTAAAAACTATGTCTCCTATGTTAGAAATATTTCTATATTCTAATGGAAATCCTAAAACTGGATCATTCGATCCTTCACCTACGGCATAAGAAAATAATTTTGTTCCTTTAAAACTTGATCCAGAATAATAGGTTTCGTCACTAAAACTTATACCATTTTCGTCTACTACATCAAATAATGGCTGCTGATTTATTCTAACTTTTTGCTGAGCATATTCCCATCTTACACCGTTGTACCAATAACTAAGACTTTGATTCTTTATTCCGTTTTTTATTACAACAACATCGTTTACAACAGGAGAATGTATTAGAACAAGATGGATTTGCTTTCTAGATCCAACTGTTAAAAAATCAACTCTATAGACATTACCATTTACTAATGGATCAGGATCTGCAGTAAACAACACATTCATTCCTGAAACTAATTCTATTCCGTCGACATTATAACCAAGACTTCCTTCTATAGTTGAAAAAACATCTTCAGTAAAATCGTCGATCAAATCTACATTAACAATAGAATTTGCACCAAAATTATAGAGATGTAAATTTTCGTCAAATTCGATTATTGGACGAACTGCTCTTGCTGTTTGATCTAGTTGAGGAGTAACTCCGTTTATTCTTGCGCTTAGTTCAATAACATCTCTATGAAACCAACGATTATGTCGACTCCATGGGTTTTTATCTTTACTAGCTCTGTTGATTACAATATAGTCTTTATTTCCTGCATATGAATCTGCGCTGCTAAAAGGCAGACTATCAAATAATTCAGAATCAAATAACACTTGTTTATTTGTTACATATGGAGAAATAATTTCTAAAGTTTTTTCATCTACTAAAACTATACCTTTACCTACGCCTTCAACATAGTAAGAACTTGTTGTATAAATTTCTGGTACAACATTCCCTAAAAACTTTACTTTCATCCCATTACTAAGATTTGTCCCATCAGGTAATTTATATTGTTTTTTTCCTAGTAAATCTTTCTCTACATCTAAAAATGTATTTTCCTCTATCGCTAGCACTTGAAATACACCGCCCGAATTTAAATCAGTAGAACTAAAATAATATAAAATATCAGGCGCATCTTCAGGAACCTTAAATGTTATAGTGCCTTCAGACACTGCATTATCGCTTAGGCCTGGTGTTTGATATAAAACAACTGGATTTACACTTCTAACCGTTGATATTGTAAACGGATTGCCTGGACTATTAATCTCAAAGACGTATGTTTGGCCTTTATACAATTTTATTAAAGGGTTAGGTGTTAAAGAATCAGGTGTAAAGATCCATTGAGAACTAGTACCCAGATTTTCAGAAGTAACTTGATATGTGCTGGTAATGTTTTGTTGTTGACCTACAATATCAATAACATCTGGACCGTAAGGTAACCAATAATACTGTTGAAAGTTGGAAAACTTATCCCAATTGATATGAGGATTCCAGCTGTAAAATTCTTGTTTGTTCAATCTGTTATGATTGCTTACGTTTCCACCTAATATGGAAATTGTGTTAATGTAATCTTGATAATCTTTTAAAAAAGTAGTATTACCTAAATCATCCTTAATTGTAATTGCAGGCTCTAGTTGATAATTCTTCCTTACTGTATCTGCAGCATCGATATACACATCTTTAGATGTGCTAGCTTTTGCATTCTGGCGGCCAATGTACCCGCTAATTTTCTGGACTGTGCCCGGACGTATTAATTGATCTAACGTAGACTGTAAGAATTTTTTATTTGTATCCGATTGAAACAGACTAGGAATCAGATTAGAGGACAGATTATCATTATTTTTTGGATTAAACATTATTAGTTTCCATAATTAGAACTAGAAATTACTTGACTAGAAGTTACAATTGAACTTGTAGTCATTCCAGGAATCGCCTTAATTGCAGACGGAGTTATACCAGGAACAATTATTACATCTGCTACTGTAGCTGTACTTACAAATAATTGATTACTTAAACAAGAAATTTCTAATAAACTGCCAAAATTTAAATCTCCTTGTTTAGGAACAATTACAAATACACTTATAAAAGGACTTAGTTTGTTCATCACATAAGTCGAAAGTTCCGTAAAATAAAAAGTATCTCCAAAATCCCAATTATCTAAAGCAAAAAATTCGTTCACGGCTGTGATAATCCTAGATTGCACTTCGCTGTCACTTATTACTTGTCCTGGTGTCTTTACCACTTGGAATGATGCTTGTAAAGAAATATCTGCATTTGCACCAAATAATGGAGTGTACTTGACAGGGTGATATACTATTTCGTCACTTATAGACTTAATTGAACTTAATTCTGGATTTAATAAATCATACAGTTCTGCGCTACTAGGAGGCAAAGGTTCGGCTATTGGTGCGCCTGCTATCCACTGTCTATAAAGTGTATCATAATTTTTTGTCAATACATAAATGTCTACTATATTACTAGCACCAGGATTTATCCTAGCTTCATAATCAGCATTATGAATATATTGAAATTTTAGATTATCTCTACCTAAATATACTTTATAATCTAAAGATGACATATATGTGGAAGTTTTTTTATCGAGCTTCTGTAAACTTTCTATATTAACAAAATAATAAAATTGTCCGTCTACTGCATCAACTGGAACAGAAGACGGCTTAGAATCTAATATTATTACTTTCTGATCAGCATTACTAACATATCTATAATCTTCTTGTCCTTCTGTTATTTGATACTTTTCAAATATTAAAAATTTAGACTGTAATACCGTCTGGGATGTTTCGCTTGCAGAAGGCGGCGCAACTAGCAAATCAAATAATTTAGGATTATCAACTGCACTGTTCGTGTCATTTTCTGCAAACGAAATTACTAATTTCTTATTATCTACAAATCCATCTAATCCTATATAGGATGCTACAACATCCCACGGATAATCGACTGTAAAAGAATTTAATGCTCCTGGTTTAGAATTAATACCTAAAACATTAATTGTGTCTTTTATTACTGTATTATTAGAAGTGTCATAAATCTTTTTATTATCATCAAAATAAAAAGTTAGTTGTTTATCACTTTCAAAAACATAACGCTGATGTCTCACAGATATAGTATATACAACATTATCTGTAGTGAATAGTAACATCCAGCTAGCATCTGATTGTGTATTTGATTTATCGCCTTGTCTTGACAATGTAAACGGCGATATTACATTTAAATTTGTTTCAAATATTATCTGCCAATTTCTTGTAATTGAATTGTATGATAAACCAAAAGGCTGGTTTGATGCGATTAAATCCGTCATTGTAGAAATTGTAGATTGATCTAAAGTAGTATTCCAAGTTGGTATTATACTCGTCACCACTGCTCCTGAGGGAATTTCTTTATTCAGTACAATGGGTCCAAAACCAGAGGCTAAGATTCCTGTATTATTAGCAGTTCCGTCGTCTGTGACAGAAACAACTTGGGCCCACAAATCTTTCACTAGTCCAGGCGACTCTATAGATGTAGTAACAATAGAGTTGTAATTATTTGTGTCGAAAAATTTCCCTGCTGGTGCAGTAAACTGAACTAACGATCCTACTTGTAAATATTGGAGATTTGTTGCAGTAAAATCTCCAACTTTAACAGGTATAGAATTACTGCCTCCTATGTAACCTGAAGATGTAGTTCTGTCTGCAGTTGTTTCATACCAGTAAACATCTAAACTTGAAATGATAGAAACATCATAATTTGCATAGTAAAAGTTTTTAAGATTTGGATTTTTTAATAGTGAAAAAATCTCATTATAAATTATTCCTTGAATGTCTACCTTTGTTAGGTAAGAAAATAAAGATTTGTAAATAAACTTTTCAGTATATAATATACCGTCGCTTCCAAAAAGATTAGTTGAACTATATTTTCCAGTAGGATCAATAAGATCAAAATATCTACTGATTCCACTACTAGATCTGTTAATAGCTTGTACTTTTAAAACTTGTGTACTTGTTGACAACGGATTAATGTTGTAATCTTCCGCTGTAATCATTCTATTCTGAGTGTAGTAAGTCTGAGGTGCGTTTCTCTGTATTTCTGCATTAGTTTCTGAAGAGGACGCATTATTAACGGACGATGCAAGATTTAAACTAATAGTCATCGTTTCCTGCTGATTGGTTGAACTAATATACGTAAAAGAAATATTAACACTGGTGATATCTGCAGGATTAATTGTGTAATTTAAATTGTTTCCGGTTCTATAATATACCTTAAATGAGCCTAATGGTAAATTACCAAAAGTACCGTTGCTAAATTGTAAACTAATTGAATCTTGCACTCTAGTTGTAACCGCATAGATATTTTTTATATCTTGATTTAAACTATTATAGATAATATTATTGCCTTGTAGGGCAGGAACTTTTGTCCAAAGATTATCTTCATTACTGTTTGTATCTAAACTATACAGCCAAACATCATCATTGTTGATATTAGGAGTGTCAATATCTATTGATTCATGATTACTAGGTTGGTTTATTGTAAATATTCCTTGATTTAAAACCCCTTCGGTAAAATATAAAAAGAATCCATTAGACGGACTACCTGCACCTCGACCATCATCTCTATAAACACATGCTAACGGGTTTCCTTGTAGTGGAGGTTCTTCATATATAAAAGTTTTACCTGAAAAGGTTGTACTGGTTATTTCAAAGTTTGTAGATTGACCACTTATGACTTTGCTAAAATTAAAAATAGGCACACCCGACAAATTAGTATTAAATCTATATTGTTGCGTAGGTATATCATAAATTGTTGCACTATCTGATGGATTACCAAACTTTTGCTGACTAGGAAATGCAGCATTAAGGACAGATAAAAATTGATCAAACCAGTTATTATTACTGCTATCGTTCCAAGATATTGTTTGTCCTGCTAGATTTCTACCATTTGAATCTAGCACAGCTTCAGTAGTAGATACTGTTGAAAATTTTAAAAGTCCGTGAGCTGAAACACTTCGTTTTGGATTGTAAGCTACTAAATTTGCCAATCTTAATATAGAGTCACGTCTTTCTGCTAATTCTATAAAATTGTCTCTTGCATTTAAATCAATTCTAAAACTTAGACTTTGTCCTATAAATGCTATTAGATCAATTAGTGCCAGATATTCGGAACTTTCAATATAATCGTTGTAATCTTCTGGGTAGTTAGTTCTCAGATAATCAATCATAGTTCTTCTGATATTTTCGAAATCGTAACTTCGAAAATCAGCTTTTTTAAATGATTGGTAGATTTTTTTCCAATCTTCTGCAACTATCAAGTTATTTTGTCTGGCGGTAGATGTCATTGTTTTATCTCTATATCTATATTTATTTTGATAAAAATGTGCGTATTTTATAATAAAATTAAGCCATTATTCTGATCAAATTCTAATTGTATCTGCTCACTAAAGTTATAAGGCAGATATGTAACTGTACATTGTATTTGAATTCCAGAATCATATGTTGTAATAATAATTTCGTCTGCAGTGATCCTAGGATCGGCATTTATAATATCCTCGACATTTTTTTGTATTATTGCCTTTAATTGATCTGTCAAGGGTTCAAATAACAAATCCCAGATAACACACCCGAATTCTGGATTCATCAACTTTTCGCCTTGTCTAATATGAAAATGATTTAACAAATCTTGTTTTACTAATGCAAAATCGTACAATTTGAAATTAGAAGTATCAGGACTTATTGTACTAAATCCTCGATAAATTTGGCTCTTAATAGGCGCAGATGTTGCCCTTAATGTAGTGTTAGGGACTATTGTTTTTTTATATAATCTAGATGATGACATGATTTTCTCTAAAATTTTTAACTATTACTAGGCGGCGGATCTCGTCTAAAAGTGTCCACACTTGTTGTATATTTTAAGAATGACTCTGGTAACTCAATTTGCTCCGTGTTATCTCTGTCAGTTTTTTCTGGTGTGAATAAATTAGGATCTAAATTTTCATGATGTGGCCACGGTTCATGAACCGGAACTCTTTTCATTATAGATGAAAAGGTGCTTTCTCCTCCGGCGGTAGGAACTTGATTTAAACTAAGTGCAGTGGCACCTTGTGCTGCAACAGCCTGTGTTTTACTGTTCCAATAGATTCGACCTGCTGTTCCTCTTATTACACCTGCCGCTATATCTACTCTTGCGTTTGACGTTATATGGGTAACTGATTGCGTACCTAAATGTAAATTACCTAGGGTTGTAATCTTATTTTCTTTTAAAACTACAATATCACTATTGCCTCTTACTGTTTCTTTCTTATTTTCAACCACATGTAAATTAAAATTTCTACCTGCTTCTAAATTAATGTCCCTATCAGCCCGTATATTAAGATCTTGTGCAGATCTAATTGAAATACTGTCTTTAGCATAGATATCAATTTTTCCATTACTCGACAATTCGACCCAGGACGTACCTTTTGCATTTCCTATATAAATTAAATCTTCAGAGTTATGTAAAAGAATCTGATGCCCTGTTCTTGTTCTAATTCTAAAAAGTTCATTATGTGGAATATTTGGTTCTGATGGTTTAGGATCACCTTGTTCGATAGCTGCATACTCTGGTGCTGTAGTAGATGCTGGTCCTTTTCTAAGAAACGCACTGTCGCCATCATCCATTACAAACGTTGTACCTCCTAAGCGACTTGTAAATTGTTCTGCACTGTTATCCTTAGTGCCAATCATTGCCGATGGTGCATTCTGTCTTCTGTCTAAAGGCCCAGGTGTACTTATTCCAAAAACCATACTTGGAAGGTCTCGTCTTGCAGAACTTGAAGTGATACCTCGTATGTCGTCGAACAATAGTCCTTGTTCTTCTAAGACTGAAGTAAAAGGATGCTCAGGTTTTCTAGCTTCTGTTGGATTCCTAGCAGGGGTTTTATTATAAGAATTTTTATTAAATTCGGCCACTGGTTTTCTTATTACATCACCGGTATCTAGTCGTGTACTAGACTCTTCAGTAAATTCAGTCGCAGCTAAACCTGGAACCATAAAATTAGCATACTCGTCTGGAACGAACCCTAACCAAAATCCTCTCTTAGGATTGCCATTGATAAAAATTACTACTCCTATAGTTCCTACATCAGGAGGAACCATCCACATACCATAACTTTTTTGAGTGCTATTAAATCCTTCGCTATTCTTAGAAGCATCTTGAGGTGTTTGGCCCCAGAAAGGAGAAATCATTCTTACAGGCTGTGTCTGTCCTGTAAAAAGTTCGTTTCCTACATCTCTAAGAATTTGAACTTGTAACATTCCCATGTAACTAGGATCAAGATGACTTATCACTTTTGCTAAGACAGGAAAAGGACTGATTTCATTTTCTTGAGATGGAATATAGTTATTAAAATTTTGCATTTTATTTTACGTTACTAGTGAGGGCGGTTGTCCCCAATAAGAAGAACTTGTGTTTAAAGTTTGAGCAGGTTCTGCCTTTTTATCTTCATATTGATTGTTAACTCTGTAACCTTTAATTACCTGTTTAAAAACACCATCTCTAAAAATACTTGTTACATTATTGACTCTATAAACACCTTTGAACATAATTGCAGCATCGTAAGCGCCGTTAATCTTAGGAAAACTATACAATCCTGTGGCCTGATTTATATCAATTGGACTTTTAAAATTAACATGAATATAAACTTCTCCTGTTTGAAAATTTACTGAATAGTCAGAGTTGATGAAACTATTTTTAGTCACTGGCGCAATATAATTTCCCATACCACTGCTTGAGATCCAAAAAGGATCTCCTAAAATTTCCATATCTAAACTTATCATTTCTAACGGATTAGAAATTAAAGCATGAAACTGTCTAGCAATTTGAACAGCTTCAGTATTTGTACCACCTCCTCCACTATTTCCAGTAGTAGTTTCAGTAGCGGTATCTGGATAGGCAGGTCCGTTGGTACCTCCTAAAACAGGTCTTGCTCCTTTAGTAGATTCTAAGCCTTTCTTAGCAGAATTTTCTGAGCTATCTGCTGCACTTCGTTGTTCTTTTAATTCTGTATCTTGACTAAGGTTTGCTTTGTCTGCTAATAATGACGTAAACCATCCAAATTTATAACTAATATCAAATTTCATAATTTCGGTAGATCCAGTCTTGTCGTTACCAGTATACATATAGTTGTATACCTTAGGAACATTTTCATTTACCTTATCAATACCATATGGTTTCAATCCTGGTCCAGTGATTATGGAAGAATGACACAAATATTCTAAAACTCTGTATACAGTTAAAGTAGCAGGTATATTGTTAGTTTCTATCCTGTTATCTCCTAAATAATAAGTTTGTGTTTCGACTCTCCACCATTTTCTATTTCCATATTCGTCAAGTCCGGTATCTTTCAAAGAGTCTACTGCATAATCAGAATTAAGAATAACTTCATTAATAATAGAAACAATGTTAGTTCCCTGAGCAAATCTAAAACTACCTGTTGAATCATCAATTGTAACCGACGATCTATTCATAGTCTTTTGCTTGTAAACTTTATCATATAGTGCCGCCGTATTATCTCCTTTTTTGATATTACCAAAACTTAAAGACGATTCGGCAATATTGTTTATATCAGCAGCTTGTATTTGATTTTGAGAATTAGCTACCGACTTTTCTACTGTTCCTAATTTTTGAAACACTGAATTTTTATCTACAATAGTGTCTTTTTTTGTAAATTTTGCTCCTCGAGTAGTACTGCCTAAATTCCTAAGCGGAGACGTAAGTGTTTTTGGAAAAATAATTAATATCTGATCAGGTTGAGCATTCGTTCCTGTTTTATCGTTGTTAATTCCTTGAGCTTTTTGTTGGTTTATAACGTATTGTAGACTTGATTCTAAACTTTGCAATGTTTCTTGAACTGTCTTACCTTTAATTACTATATCTTTGGTTATTTTAGAGTAGATTATACTTTGACCGTAACTTGTATGAACATTAGCATTAACTGTATACCTTGCACCAGATTCAGACGCAGTAACATCAATAGAATTAATTATTATGGGAATAAATTTTTTTGTGTTTGGTACTTCCTGCATTACTCCGCTTTCTTTGTTTCCTCTGAATTCTATCGTTAAAAGATAAGGAGCTAAATGATGATTAGGAAAGCCAGATCTCGCTGCAGCTAATTGTAAAGAAAGAAGAAATAAACCTATGCTATATGGCTCATAAATTTCAAAAGACACTGTGATAACATTAGTATTTTTTCCATCTCTAAAACCTATCATAGAATCTAATTCTAGATTTGTTATAAAAAAATCGTTTTTTCCAAAGCCGTCAACATTCACTCGATTAGTTGGATCGGCATTACCTGATTTACAAATTAACATAGTATCTCCTCCGGACATATACGTACCGTCAGGATCGTTAATTTGATTTTTATTCAGTGCAGAAAGTGATAATACATAATTGTAACTAGCATAGCTTTCTAAAGGATTGGGCAGGGCTTTAGGATTAGCTTGTGACAAAAGTGCTGTCATATTATATTCCTAAAACACGTCGTAAATTACTACCTTTAGGAATATAGATTTCTGTTCCTGGAACGAAATCAAAAATAGGATCCTGGATCGCATCCATGTTTCTTTGCATGAATACCCACCAAAGGCCTGCATCACCGTATAAGTCATAAGCTAAAAGATCGGGTCTGTATGTATACTGAGACTCTATTGTATATAAAAAATCGTCGGCGTCAGCAGGAACGGGTCTAATAACTAAAAAATCTAAGTACGAATCGTTAACTACAGGTGTATTAGCGTAGGGACTGGTAGTAGAATATAAAGTTTGCATGTTTAAATGTATCCTGTAGTTCCGGAAATGTATCCGCCAGAAACAAACTTATCAAGACTGAATTTCCTTGTAGATGTTCTACTATAAGTTGCTTCTAATGTTACTGAAAAACTACTTTTTGTCGGCACGTATGCAACACCTGCAGATGTAGACCCTCCAATGCCAAATGTTCCTAAAGCATTAGCCACAGAACTAACCTGACCTAGTAAACTAGATGCAGATTCTGCTTGTGCTACCAAATCTAATTTTGGAACTTGTCCTACAACATCTGCAAGACCTCCAAGTGAATCTGCTATATCAGCAATCATTCCCGCCATACTACCAACAACATTTACTCCAATGTAATCACAATCGTTAGGTAATTGACAGCTAAAGCCTGTGCAAACTACCGGCACGTTTTTAAAAACATATTGACCATACCCATTTAAGTAAACCAAAGGAGGAGGATTTCCTGCTTTTGGATCTGCACCTGAAAACATTTTTGTAAGAGATCTTAGATAATGAACTGCAGCTATCCAATATAAGGCCTGTGTTTGATCTTCTACATTCATAGGCGCAGTTATTTCAATAGTGCCAGGACCACTGTTTTTGTATGCTCTAAAAGGATAATTAGTATGTACTGCTTGTTGACTATTGTATGTAGCAGTAGATTTCATAGTTACTTGAGGAGTATAAGGGAAGATTAATCCGCCTGCTTCTTTTAATGGCTCTAACACCGCACTAGTTCTAAAACTAGGCCAAAGCGGTAAACTTAATCTAACTCTCCAATCATCTGGACTAGCATCACCTCCTAAAAAACTAGCAAATGATGCAAAGATGTCTCCGGCAATTTCGCCTGATAAAGGCAAATTTGCGCTTCTTACTGCACTTGCCAATCCTTGTGCATTAGAAAGTGCGCCGCTTATTGCAGCCGTAGCTCTTGTAACTGATCTTATGTTATTAGCAGTTCCAGATAATGAAGAAGTTGATCCTCTTCCAAAGGTGCTATTTCGATTTACAGGCATGATTTTATCCTATTTGACAATTATTTATTTGATTTTCAAATGTGCGTAGTTTATAATTTTAACAACATAGGAACGACGTATGACAACAACTCAACCAAAGATTAATTACCTGAACAATAAAGATTTATTAGCAGAGATTCACAAATCAAAAAGCTCCTACTGTAGTTTTACTAAACCAGAATATCATCAATATGACATAATTCTTTCCAGTTTAGATAAAATTAACATTCGAACGATAGCAGAAGCTAAAAGAAATAAAGCCAAGCGATTAGGGGAGCAAGATTATGCTAAAAGAAAAGCCGCAGGAGAAAAAGTCAAACAGGCAGACTGCGAAGTCGATTATAAAAAAATAGCTAAAACAGATTTAATTTTTAGAATTATGACCTACGATCATATTCCTATGAACAATACTCGCAAAAAGAATCCAAAGACAGCGGCAGATCACAGAGACAAAGTGAATTTTCCTCCATTTCAGCATTGGAAATTCAACGACGAAGATGAATTAGAATGTGTAGGTAAAAGTCATTGGAAGGGCACTGTAGCAAAAGGACACTTTGATAAAGATCGAGGACAGATTACAAATAATCTAGCCCGCATGATGTTAAAACTTTGCGAACGTTATGCAACAAGAGGTAATGTTCGAGGCTATACATATAATGATGAAATGAAGGGTCAGGCAATTCTTCAATTAACACAAATAGGACTACAATTCGATGAATCCAAATCAGATAATCCTTTTGCTTATTTCACTGCTGCTGTTACTAATAGTTTTGTACGAGTAATCAATATTGAAAAGCGAAATCAAAATATCAGAGATGATATGCTAGAAATAAACGGTATGAATCCTAGTTATACTCGTATGACGGACGGAGAACATGCTGCTGCAGTAAAAAGATATGATGAAGGATTTGAATAAATGGCACTGTTTAAAAAAGTAGCTTGTTTTACAGATATACATTTTGGATTAAAAAGCAATAGCAGTGTTCATAACAAAGACTGTGAAGATTTTGTAGATTGGTACATCGCTAAAGCAAAGGAGGAAGGCTGCGATACTGGAATTTTTCTCGGCGATTGGCATCATAATCGCAACAGCCTTAATATTACTACTATGGATTACAGTCTCAGAGTTTTGGAGAAACTTGGTAGTAGTTTTGATCAGTTTTTCTTTTTTCCTGGCAACCATGATCTCTATTATAAGGATAAACGAGATATACACTCGGTGGAGTTTGGAAAATATGTCCCGGGAATCACAATTGTACACGAACCAATTACAATTGACGAAGTAACCCTTTGTCCTTGGTTAGTAGGGGATGAGTGGAAAACTATTGGTAAAAAAGGCGGAAAGTATATCTTTGGACATTTTGAATTGCCTAACTTCTTTATGAATGCCATGGTGCAGATGCCGGATCATGGAGAAATACAACTTAAAGATTTTCAGAGGTACGAGTTAGGATTTAGTGGGCACTTTCATAAACGCCAGCAACAAGGAAACATGGTTTATATTGGCAATGCTTTCCCACATAATTATTCAGATGCGTGGGATGATGACCGGGGTATGATGATATTAGAGTGGGGTAAGGATCCAATTTATCATACTTGGCCGGATCAACCTACATTTAGAACAATAAAACTGAGTCAACTTATCGACGATGCGGATAATATTATAAAACCAAAACAACATCTACGTGTTTCCTTAGATATAGATGTCAGTTATGAAGAAGCTAGCTTTATAAAAGAAAAATTTATGCAAGATTATCAGATTAGAGAGCTCACTCTAATAGCTGAACGTAAAGAAACTCAGATTGATTCAACAATAGAAATACAGGCATTTGAAAGCGTAGATCAAATTGTAGCAAATCAGATCGTGTCCATAGACTCGGATGCATTTGACAAGAACAAATTACTAGAAATTTATAATAGTCTATGATTAAAATAAAAAACTTAACTGTTAAAAACTTTATGAGCGTAGGTAATCAAACCCAAGCTGTTGATTTTAGCAAACAACACCTTACGTTAGTGCTAGGAGAGAACTTAGACCAAGGCGGTGACGACAGCGGAAGTCGTAACGGCACAGGAAAAACAACTATAGTTAATGCTCTAAGTTATGCTTTGTACGGAAATGCTCTTACAAATATTAAAAAAGACAACTTAATTAATAAAATCAACAATAAAAATATGTTGGTAACATTGAGCTTTGAAAAAGACGGCGTTGATTTTCGTATAGAAAGAGGAAGAAAGCCTAATGTTTTAAAGTTTTTTATTAATAATCAAGAACAAGATGAATCAGACGATGCTCAAGGAGACAGCAGAGAAACTCAGAAGGATCTAGATGATCTTTTAGGTATGAGCCACGACATGTTCAAACATATTGTTGCTTTAAACACTTATACAGAACCTTTTCTAAGCATGAAGGCAGCAGATCAGCGTACTATCATAGAACAATTGTTAGGAATTACTCAGTTATCTGATAAAGCAGAGCGTCTAAAAGAATTTATTAAAGAAACAAAAGATCTTATAACTAGAGAAACAGCAAATATTGAAGCAACTAAACGTAGTAATGAAAAAATACAGTCTAGTATTGATAGCTTAATTACAAGGCAATCTGCTTGGCACACTAAGCAAAAACAAGATATTGAGAAAATAGCTAATGCCATAGTGGAACTAGAAAACGTTAACATTGATAAAGAGTTAGAAAATCATAGTAGATTAAAAGAATATTTAGAACAAAGTTCTTTACTTCGCAGTTTAAGAAAGGAAATGGCGACATTAGAAAGTGCGTTAAGTCAAGCAGACAAGCCTGTAAAAAAATACGAAAAAGAACTAGAATTACTGGCAAACAACAAATGTCCGTCTTGTGATCAAAAATTGCACAATCATAAGCATAACGAAATGGTCAATGTAGCAATAAGCAATCTTAAAGATGCTAACGAGTATGTAGAAAAACTAACTAAAGACTATAACGAGTTAAAATCTACTATCGATAATACTAAGGAGATTACAGATCGTCCTGAGACGTACTACGATACAGTAGAAGAAGCACTTAAACATCAAAACAATTTAAAAACTTTAGAATCTCAGCTAGAAGCTAAAGCTACAGAAACTGATCCTTATCAAGAACAGATAGACGAATTGCGCAATACAGCATTACAAGAAATATCTTGGGATGAAATCAATAAGGCTACTGAAATAAAAAATCACCAAGAGTTCTTATTAAAGTTACTTACTAACAAAGATAGCTTTATTCGTAAAAAAATAATAGATCAGAACTTGGCATACTTGAATAATAGACTTTCCTATTACTTAGATAAAATGGGCTTACCACATTTAGTGTCTTTCCAAAATGACTTAAATGTAGAAATAACACAATTAGGTCAAGATTTAGACTTTGACAATCTAAGTAGAGGAGAACGAAATAGATTAATACTAGGACTAAGTTGGGCGTTTAGAGATGTATGGGAAAGTCTCTATCAAAATTGTAATTTACTGTTCATCGATGAACTCATTGATAACGGATTAGATGCAGCAGGCGTAGAAAATGCACTGTCTGTATTGAAAAAATTTGCAAGAGAGCGTAACAAAAATGTATACTTGATAAGTCATAAAGACGAACTACAAGGACGAGTAAACAATGTCCTAAAAGTTATAAAAGAAAACGGCTTTACTAGTTACGCAAATGATTTAGAAATAAGCAGTTAAATGTCAAAAAAAGTTGAACCATTAGACTATCAAGATGAAGAAACACACGATCTTCTAATGGATGCATTTAGGGAATATTTCAAGGCAAATCAAAAATGGATTAATAAAGGCACTAGATCCGCAGGAGAAGAGGCTAGATATTGGCTGGCTCAGATTCGTATATTAGCTAAGAACAGGCGAGATAAAATACAGCGTTACAGGGTTCATTTAGATCAAACCAAGGCTCAAAAGAAGGCGTCCGAAAAAATTAGTACTGATACATAATTGATGTCATGGTATTATGAGAATCAATTAGTGGAAGAACTACCCGAAGATTGTGTAGGATTTGTTTATCTTATCACAAATCTTTCTACAGGACGTATGTATATAGGCAAAAAGCTGGCAAAATTTAGCAAAACTACCTATAAAACAGTCAAATTCAAAAATGGCAACAAGAAAAGGCGCAAAATAAAGTCAAAAGTAGATAGCGATTGGCGAGATTATTACGGTTCTAACATAGAATTAAACAAAGATGTTGAAGAATTAGGGCCAGAAAACTTTAGAAGAGATATACTTTTCTACTGTTCTAGCAAGCCAGAAGCTAGCTATATCGAAGCACGAGAGCAGTTTTCTCGCCGTGTTTTGGAATCAAATGACTATTATAACGGGCATATTCAAGTACGTGTGCATGGATCACACATACGTAAATCTCAAGATAAAAAGGCAAAATAAAGCGGTTTTTGGCTAGCGCAGGCTAATTTCGTGCGCATATGACAAGAGAGCCACGAGCTACTCGGACATAAATCTCTGCCGCAAGAGTGCTTAACCACTACCCAAGATGGATGATGACAGCTTCTAAGCCCTGCTGTTTGGTTATTTGAAAAGGAATAAAAGGCAAAATGAGCAGGGAAAACCTGCACGTTTACAAATATGGTAGCGTATATTTGTAAGCCGCCGTCGTTTAAGACGCAGCTCGAGGTACCGGACGACCGCCTCTGTAATGCTGTAACGCTATGTGACAATGTTCAACTCGGATAATGTCTTTTTTTGGCCCGGCAACGGGCTAAGAGTGACTGAACAATCTGGATAATATCAATGTGCTTCGCACTAATAATAATCTAAAATAAAAAATGCTTGAGCGAAAGCGAAAAGCGGATGAACGTAGTTCATCCATAAAATATCTATAAATATCATATCATGAAAGTTATCGACATAATATCTAATCAAAATCTAAATGAAGCTCCTGGAGGTATTGCTTTTGACTTGCTTCAAGGTATAGGTAAAGGAGCATCTGCAGCTTACAAAGGAATTAAAGGCATAGTTGATTCTCGTAGTTTAGTTACTGCTCTCAGTCAGCATCCTGGCTTTATGCGACGTATTCTTAAAGGCGATCCTCCTAGTATAGTAGAAATAGAGCGTATGTACGGAAAAAAAGCAGCTGATATAGTACGTAAAGATGATACTATATTCAGTAAAGCTGCTAATAGATACTACAAAGAAAGAAAAGCAGCAGTCAAAGCTAGGTCTAAAGATGCGGAACTAGGAGGTATGTCTCGTACAGAACGAGCTTATGTAAAAACTGCAGTAACAGGTAGTAAGGTCACAAGCTTTCTTAACAAAGTATGGGGAGCACAACTGGCTTACCTGGTTGGAGATAGTCTTTATGAGTGCTGGAATGCTATTTCTATCGCAGAAGAAAAATTAAAGGCAGGAGAGATTAGTGAAGAGCTTTATGAAAAAACTAGAACTATATGGATTAGTCACACAGTTACTAAACTAGCAACTGCAGGTGTAGGAGCGTTAGTGATTAAAGGACTAGGTGGCACTTCAACAAAATTCTTCGGATCGATTCATCCAAGTCTTGGTTGGATGAGCAACACTGTAAAACAATTAGGGCAGAGTTGGTGGTTGTATTATGCTCAAAGTCAAGAAGGTAGCAATGCTTTAGCCAGTTGGTTAGTTGGTACATCAATGATAGGTATGGCAGCTCAATATGGCATCGTCAGTGTATATGATCTTACAATAGGTCGATTTACAAAAATGACAGACACTGCTGTAAACACTATGCAGTCTGCTGTGAAAGAAGCAGAACAACAAGGTGATGTACAGGGACAAAAGCAAGGACAAGGTGCTAATCCTAATCAAGCTGTAGATAAAAATCAAAGTCAGAAGAAAGATAAAGACATAACAAGTACTCCGCCTGTACCTGGTACACAAATGAATCAAGTATCTCCTGGAAATACGTCAGCAGGACCTAGCAGCGCAGGAATGCAACAGATAATAGATAGAGAACGTCAGTCAAATAAGTGGTAATCCAGATTTTTGTGTGGCTTCAATATTTTCTTTAATCACTGAATACATAAATTTTCTATCATCAAAACTAAACTGATAGAGCAGTTGTTCGTAGGTTATACCGCCTCTCATATACCAACACAGTCTTACTAGTTCTTCTTTGAATTCAGATATTTCGTTATCCAGCCTAATTAAATATTGTTCAATTTCTAAATTGTTTAATCTAATTAGGCTAAGCCGAAAAAATCAGCGTAGTCCATGTTCAACGACATCTGTTGCTCATGACCACAGTCTGAACATTTGATAGGTACCGGTGGCATTGACCATCGATCGTTATTCTCATTTATTTTTTCATTAATTAAGTCGTAAATTTGCTTGTCGCAGTTCTCTAACCACTCTTTGATGTAGGCAAATTCTGAAACTTTACAGTCGTTAGTTTCTACAGATTCTATACTACTGCTAAAAATCTGTTTTTGTAAGTCTGCTATTTCAACATATAAATTACTTAGGAATTTTTGTCGTTGTTCAGGATCTTCCACAGACATCAGTTGCTTAATTTGCTGTTGCAGTTGAAAGTTTTTTAAACCATAACTGTTTGAATCCTTGTAAATCATAGGCTTCAAAGTAATAACTAGTTCTTTGGTTACAATACGATTGTCGTATCTTAATGTTTTAAAGTAATCTATGGCTCGTGTTAAGTCTACTTCGTAATCATGTTCACTTCCACACGCACTACATTTTCTAGATAATGTCATACGTTCACCGAACGTTGCTATACGAATAGCAGTCAGTAAAGGCTCTATGTCTAAATTACATAATTGCCATGGATCTTGTATAGAAGGACAGCAACTTTGAATAATTCTCACAGTTGATTCGCCTGTTAACAGTGCATCTGGAGTCCTAATAAGTATTTCATCCATGCCAGTCATTCCAAACACTGCTAATTTTGAAATATCGCCTTGTATCAAGTCCGCTGCATAATAAACTCCAGCACTAGGCAACTGTACAAACAATTTTGGTTGTCTAAAATATTTTTGTAAGGGATTTTGACCCATTATTACCTCCAGATAAATATAACTAACCGTATTTATATGCGCATTTTTTAGGATGTTTTCTTATGGCAGCAGGTACCCCGTTAACCGCAGAAGAGTTTGAAAAAATTCTGCGTAACAACAGTAGAAACGTAGGCCCTGGAGGTCTAGGCAGTTCAATCATAAAAGGGCCTGATTTAAATCCTGTACTGGATGCATTATCATCTGGGTTAGGTGGACTTACAAACGTATTTGCCAAAACAGCTACGGGTAATTTAAACTTATCCTCAACCGTTGAAATTGCTAAAAATGTTTTTTATAAATTAGGACCAGTTGGCCAAATTTTTAATGATACAGTAGTTCGTATGGTTGAAACTGGAATTCAATTAAATGATTCTCTAAAAAGAACCAGTCAAAGCGGATTTTATTTTGGAAACGATCTAGCTAAATTTTCACAAGCAGTAAATCAAAGTAGATTAGGTTTAGAAGGATTTGTACAACTAATAACAGCTAATTCAAGACAGCTGATTATTTTAGGTGATAGACAAGTTGATGCTGGCAGCAGATTTGGTGAATTAATTGATAAAATGGCAGGAACTGATCTGGGCAAGCAGCTAGTGGCAACAACAGGCAATGCAGAAATTCTAGCTGACACATTATTAACTGTTACCAGTGGACTCAAGTACGTTGATAAATCTACAACAGGTTTGAATACATTAGGCGCACAGTCTGTAATGTTAGCTGATGAAATGGACAGGCTAGCAAGATTAACAGGTGCCAGCACGAAACAATTAAATCAACAGCTTCAGGAAAAAATGCGTGAAGCACAAAATTCTGCATACATAAGAACACTTACAGATGCAGAACAAGCAAGATATAGAGACGGATTGGCAAAATCGGGAGCTATGGGCGGGCCAATCATGCAACGACTGTTTGAACAACTACATCAGCATGGTAATGCTACAGAAAAAGCAACACAGGATTTTCTAGCAGCAATGGGACCAGCTGGTAGCGAGCTAATGGAAATGGTACAAGCATCTAAAACAGGAGTAGATGCCACAGGAGCATTTCAACGAACCATGACGGCCATGGCAGACAGAATGAACGATCCTCAATACATTCAAATGGTAAAGTTGTCAGGAGCAGGTTTTCAAAATGGTGTGTTTCAAGCGGCTGCGGCATTAGAAACAACAAGTCTGTTAATGCCTGTAATGGAAGAAGCTAATAAAAGATTTGCCGAATATCAACAGTTAGAACCAGGCGGTGCAAAAACTAAAATGGATTTTATAATAGAAGGGCTAGAAACAGCAGCTAAAGCCAGAGAAAAATCGTTAAGTGATCCTGGAGCTCAACTAGCCTTAACATTTAATAGATCAAACGAGCTTATACAAAGAGCAGCGGCAGGCACATCGGCTATGTTTGTGTTTTTAAATGAACAAATGGGTAAGAATTCTAAACTTATGTCTGCTATTAATGGTCAGTTTGAAGATTTTAATCCGGAAAAAATTAAAGAACTAACAGAAAAGTTCATGACTGAATTGAACAAAGCAGAAAGTAAAGTGGCCAATCAAGAATCCATAGAAGATATGAAAAAAAATAAAATTCCTGTTCCTGGTTACCTCAGTGGAGGAGCAACAGTTTCAGGTTATGACAAACCAAACATATCGACTACGTCAATTAACAAAGATCCTAACGCACAAGTTGTTGAAAAGCTTGATCAAATTCCACAAAAAATCTCAGCTGCAACTAATGCAGCAGTCAATGCTACTTCAGGTGTTACAGTATTATCGAGAGAAGATCAAGCAAATCTTCTTAATGACATGAATAAGCACTTAGGGCAGATAAGTACATATATGTCTCAACTAATCTCTATTGGAGATAAACAAGTTACTCAGTTTAAAAATATGATTTCAAATATATCAGGTAACAGAGGCGCACCTTAAGGAATAATTAATGTCTTGGAAAAAGTATTTTTCACCAGTTCATACTAGTAATGTAAGTCCAATTAATGGGCTTACTAGCTCTAATAAACCTGGTCCGGCTAAAGCAAATTATTCCAGTTATTTGCCAGATGTTTACGCAGGTGCTCCTAATAGAATTGAACGGTATCAACAGTATGAAACCATGGATAGTGACCCAGAAGTTAATGCAGCATTGGATATTTTGGCAGAATTTTGCACTCAAAAAAATAAAGATGGTAAAACAGCATTTACAGTGCAGTGGCGTCACAAAGCAACTAACAGCGAAGTAAAAATTGTAGGCGAATATTTACAGCAATGGGGAAAATTACAAAAGTTTGACACAAGAATATTTAGAATGTTCAGAAATACATTCAAATACGGTGATGCATTCTTTATTAGAGACCCCGAAACTCAAAAATGGATGTATGTTGATCCTAGCAAAGTTACAAAAATTATAGTTAATGAAAGTGATGGCAAGCGTCCTGAACAGTACGTAATAAAAGATCTGGCTCCAAATTTTCAAGAACTAGTAGCCACAATGATAACTCCAAATTTAAAACCTAAAGAAATGATGGGTAGTAGTGGAGCAGGTAATGCGTTCCAAGGCACAAACGCCGGATCTAGTAATTTTTCATTTCCTCAATCTGGTAGCGGAAGCAGATTTACTCTAGGCCAAACTGAATACGCAATAGATGCAAAACATGTTATTCATCTAAGCTTAAGTGAAGGATTAGACAATCTTTATCCGTTTGGTAACAGTTTACTAGAGGATATTTTTAAAACTTACAAACAAAAAGAACTGTTAGAAGATGCTATTATTATCTATCGAATTCAACGTGCGCCAGAACGCAGAGTGTTTCATATCGATGTAGGAAATATGCCAGCACATATGGCCATGGCCTTTGTAGAACGTGTTAAGAATGAAATACATCAAAGGCGTATTCCTAGCCAGACTGGCGGCGGACAAAACGTTATCGATAGCGCATATAATCCTTTAAGTATTAATGAAGATTATTTCTTTCCGACCACAGCAGAAGGCAGGGGAAGCAAAGTAGACACACTACCAGGCGGTACTAATCTTGGTGAAATTGACGATTTAAAATTTTTTACAAATAAATTATTTAGAGGTTTACGTATTCCTAGTAGCTATCTGCCAACGGGTGCAGATGACAGTCAATCGTCATATAATGATGGAAGAGTTGGCACAGCTTATATACAAGAATTACGATTCAACAAGTACTGCGAACGTTTACAAAATCTTCTTACAGAAGTTTTCGATACAGAATTCAAAAGATATCTGCATGGAAAAGGTCTTAATGTAGATTCTAGCCTATTTGAGTTACGATTTAATCCTCCTCTAAATTTTGCAAGCAGCAGACAGGCTAGCTTGGATGCGGAAAGAATTAATACTTTTAATACGATTCAAGCAGTTCCTTACATCTCAAAACGATTTGCCCTCAAGAGATTCTTAGGATTGAGTGACGAAGAAGTTGCAGATAACGAACGTTTATGGTCAGAAGAAGCAGGTAAAGGCATACCAACTCACACTGATGCAAGCGGTGAACTTAGAGGTGCAGGACTGAGTGCAGGAGGTATCGCAGGAGATATCGAAGGTACTGAAGACTTGAGTGCTCCCGACGATATGGAAGGATTGGAAGATCAAGCAGAGCAAGGAGGAATGGCTCCTCCGGTTGCTGCAATGCCCGCAGCCGCTCCAACGGTATAAATATTAATATGATTTTGAGAGAATTATTCTATATCGATGCTGATACAAGGCGTACTGCAAATGATTTGCGGTACGATGCTCGACGCGACGATTCTGTCATGCACAGAACAGACACACGTAAAACAAGATTAAGTCTAAAACAGATAAATGAATTGAGAAAATCAAGCGAAGCTCATATTTTAGAACAAGAACAAGAACTAGAATTTATTCACGCAATGTATTCACCTCCTCCTGCTCCTGCTCCTGGCGCAGTATAATCCAGAAAAATATGCCGTTTTAACGGTATATCTGGGTACTTTTTCCACATCTATAGTAAATATCTTACAGCCTTGTATCACATCATAGGAGAATATAAACATGACTGATAGAGCACAATTTGAAGCCATGCTTGAGGCCCTAATCAACGAAGATCAGGAAACAGCAAAAGAAATTTTTCATAATATTGTAGTAGCCAAATCACGTGAAATCTACGAAGAATTATTAGAAAGCGATTTTGGCGCAGAAGAAGAAGAGGAAGAAGATTCAGACGATGATTCTGAAGACGATGCAGATGACGGCATGGATTCAGACGATGATACGGATACGGATTCCGGTGACGATTTTGGTGGTGATGCCAGCGACGACTTTATCGATGACGTAGAAGATAGCGATGAAGATGATGACATGGCAGGTGAAGAAGATCTAGAAGATCGTGTTATGGATCTAGAAGATGCACTAGAAGAATTAAAAGCAGAATTTGAACAACTAATGGGCCAAGAAGGCGACGACATGGGCATGGGTGAAATGGGCATGAACGACATGGGCATGGAACCAGAGATGGACATGGGCATGGGCGAAGGCGACTATGGTGCACCAGAGCATGATAGCAGCGAAGATTCCGGTAAAGTAGTACATCATGTACATCACGGTGTTTTTGAAGGAACAACTTTAGAAAAAGTTCCTACTGCTAAGATGGGCGACAACGGTGCTAACACCAAGAGTCCAGTAGGCCCAGGCGCAAATATGGGCGGATCAACTGCTAATATTGCTAAAGGCGGAACAAGTACAACAGGCGGAACTAAAGGTGGTTTAGCTAATCCTAGCCCACAACAAATGAACACTGGCAATATCAATGTTGTAGGCGGAAATGCAGGAAAAACTGCATTTAAGAAAAAAGAATCTGGACACGGAGCTGAGAAAAAAGGCGCCGGTGAAGGTGGACTAGTAGGTGCTGGTACAGGTGAAAAGAACACAGGTAGCACATCAACTACCAGTGTAATTGGTAAAAAAGTTCGTTAATTAGGGCCTATATAGATGCTCCACTTACGTGAAAATTTAAGTTTCGACCAAGCTAAAATCATTGTTGAAAGCGATGACAAAGACGGAAAAAATCTGTATCTAAGCGGTATTTGTATACAAGGTGGAATTCGTAACGCAAACCAGAGAGTTTATCCTGTGGGCGAGATTAGCAAGGCTGTTAAGACTCTAAATGATCAGATACAAAATGGTTATAGCGTACTTGGAGAAGTGGACCATCCAGACGACCTAAAAATTAACCTGGATCGTGTATCCCATATGATTGTTAACATGTGGATGGACGGTCCAAATGGTTATGGTAAATTGAAAATTTTACCTACACCGATGGGACAACTAATTCGCACCATGTTAGAAAGTGGTGTAAAGTTAGGCGTATCAAGTCGCGGATCCGGGAACGTTCGAGAGGACGGTTCCGGTGAAGTTTCAGATTTTGAGATTATCACAGTAGATATGGTAGCTCAACCCAGTGCTCCAGGGGCATATCCTACACCGATTTATGAACACTTGATGAATAGTCAAGGAGGATTAAGATCGTTGCGCATAGCGGAAGAAGTAAGAAATGATCCTAAAGCACAAAAATATCTCAAAGAGAGCTTATTAAAAATAATAAGCAAACTCCAATAAAAAAGGAGAATCACATGTTGGATGCATTAAAACAATTATTTGAAAACAATGTGATTTCTGAAGAGATTCAAGAATCAATTGAACAAGCTTGGAACACGAGGATCGAAGAGAATCGTCAACAAGTTACAGCTCAATTGCGCGAAGAGTTCGCTCAGAAGTATGAGCATGATAGAAGCGTAATGATTGAAGCTATTGACCGTATGGTTACAGATCAATTAAGCGCAGAAATCGTTGAGTTTGCAGAAGATCGTCAGTCACTTGCAGAAATGAAAGTCAGATATGCTAAGAAGATTTCTGAAGCAGGTAACGTTGTGAATCAATTTGTTACACGTCAACTAGCTAGTGAAATTCAAGAATTACATGAAGATCAAATAGCAATGGCCGACAAATTTGGCAAACTAGAACAATTCGTTATTGAAGCTCTTGCTCAAGAAATTGCAGAGTTTTACGAAGACAAGAAAGATCTAGCAGAAACTAAAGTTCGTTTAGTTCGCGAAGGTCGTAAGCAGTTAAAAGAAACAAAAGAAGCATTTGTAAAACGTGCAGCTATTGGTGTTGAAAAACTAGTTAGTAACGGTCTACGTACTGAATTAGCTAGCCTAAAAGAAGACATCGATGCAGCTCGTCGTAACGATTTTGGACGTAAACTATTTGAAGCATTCGCTAGCGAATATCAGAGTAGTTACTTAAATGAAAAGTCTGAAACTGCAAAATTACTCAAAGTCATAGACTTAAAAGAATTAGCTATTGAAGAAGCAAAATCTGCTGAAGAACAAGCTAAAGAATTATTAGAAAGTAAAAATGCAGAAATTGCGATGCTTAAAGAATCGCAAGAACGCAAAGCAATTATGAATGAATTACTTGCTCCATTAAATTCAGAGCAACGTGAAATCATGTCAGAATTAATGGAGAGCGTGAAAACCTCTAAGCTTAACGAAAGCTTTGAGAAGTATCTCCCGGCAGTAGTTGCTGGAAAAGCTCCGCAGAAGAGACAGGCACTTGTAGAGGCTAAAGAAATTACAGGTAATAAAGAAATTACCAACAGCAATCGTAGCAGCGAAGGCTCTGAAAATAATATCGTAGATATTAGACGCCTTGCTGGACTAAAATAATTAGGAGAAATTAAATGTCAGAACTACTAACAAGCCGTTGGGCAGAGACAAAAGATGCACTTTTAGAAGGCCTACAAGGCACTAAACGTAGTGTTATGGGAGTTACTTTAGAGAATACTAAAAAGTATCTTTCAGAAAGTGCTACAGCAGGTGCTACTTCTGCCGGCAACGTTGCAACATTAAACCGTGTTATTCTTCCAGT